>Ga0070696_100000083_pt1 | contig 46820 bp, 41 predicted proteins | sample KBSK1253metaG_FD_65474 | JGI IMG/M metagenome (GOLD analysis project Ga0070696, IMG submission 65474) | Corn, switchgrass and miscanthus rhizosphere microbial communities from Kellogg Biological Station, Michigan, USA - KBS K1-25-3 metaG | ecosystem: Host-associated > Plants > Roots >... | reverse complement strand
GCTCCTTGAACCTGTTGCTCAGCCAGCGGTGCGCCGGTCACCACGTAGATGTTCCACGGCTGCAGGTTCGATCCGGATGGCGCCCACGCCGCAGCGGACAGCACGCGCTCGAGCACCTCCTTGACACGGGCCGGTCGGTGAATCCGCGCACCGCCCGGCGGCTCTTGACTGCCTCATATACGTCCATGACCGCCTCTGCCGATAGTGCACATCACATTTTTGACGGCCCAACGCCTCAGACTCACTTGTCGGGGATGACGATCTGACGATCGCTCGTGTCCACCACGAAGATGGCGAGCAGCTTTGCCGGTTCAGTGGTGCTGGCATTCTTGCTGACTTGATGATGATCGCCCGGCTTCTCCGTCCAGCTCTCACCAGTCTGATACGTACGCTCGGGCCCATCATTCACTTTGCTGCGTATCGCCCCCTCAAGTACGCGCGCGTAGATGAAGGCTGAAATCGGGTGACGATGTGAAGGCGATCCGGCACCGGGTGCGTACTCGACCAGGACGGCCCGCATGCTCTTGCCCGGCACATTCGGCAACTCGTGGTCAGAGACCACCGACACCTTCGCTCCCGGGGCAATCGTGTCTTGAGCCGCAACGATCGGAGCGAACAAAACGACGGCCGTGGCAAGCAACACGCGTAGCCAACCAGCAAAGCGTGTCTGTCCCGCGATGAAATGGCGGGCAACATAGCGTGTGGCCTGGCCGCCGGTGACCACGATCTTCATGACGACCTCGGTTCGGTAACGGCTGCGTGGAGGTCCTGCAGGCCCCAGGTCAGGCCCACATGCCTCAAGTGTCGGCACTCTTCGTACGCCTGCCCCGCCGACGCCTGCGGAAAGGGTCGTCATGGAGGCGGCGTGAGCAACGAAGGAGCGCCGCTGACAATTGTTGCCGGAGAAATTGCCAGCTCAAATCGGGAGAAACCCTGGGAAGGCCACACGCGGAACTATGGATCGCGCTGATCGCGCGCGTTGGTTTTGGATCGGCAGCTTCTGGCACTTCCTTGCCGTTCTCGCGATGCGGCGAGTTCGTCCGAGATTGGGATCTTGACGGACGCTCCGTCGAGTTGGCTGCGAGTGCGACCCAAGGGGCTACACGGCACGTAAATTGCCCGGTCAGGCCTTGTTGGGATTGATCAGGTACTTCTCGCCCGTCGCGCGCTTGCCGTAGACGGCGATGTTCGCAAGGTCGAGCGCCTCGATAAGCGATACCGTCTTGGTGTAGTGGCTGGCGAAGGTGGTCTTTAGGCTCTTCACCACGCGCTCGCGGAGGCGCGCCTGCTCGGGCGGGCCGATCTTCTGCAGGAACGGCGTCAGCAGCCAGCCGCCTACGCCCCAGGCCATGCCGTAGTTGCGGACCAGCTCGACCGGCGCGGTGTTGAGGCTGCCGTAGATGTAGACCTGCTTGTGCGTGGTTGAGCCATAACGGCTGTACTCCTTGGCGGTCTTGTTCAGCGCCATCTCCATGCAGGTCAGGATCTGGCTGGCGAGCTTGCCGCCGCCGATCGCGTCGAAGGCGATTGTGGCACCGGTCTCGACCAGCGCCTGCGTCAGCTCGTCGGTGAAGGTGGCCGAGGTCGAATCGGCAACGTACTTGGCGCCGATGCCGCCCAGCAGTCTGGCCTGCTCGGCGCTGCGCACGATGTTCACCAGGCCGATGCCGTCCTCCTGGCAGATCTTGTTCAGCATCTGGCCTAGGTTCGAAGCGGCCGCTGTATGCACCAGCGCCTTGTGGCCTTCGCGCTTCATCGTCTCGGTCATGCCGAGCGCGGTCAGCGGATTGACGAACCACGATGCACCCTGGGCCGCTGTCGTGCCGGCAGGCAGGGGCTGGCAGTCGGTTGCCTTCAGGACCCGATACTGGGCGTACATCGCTCCGCCGATCATCGACACCGTCTTGCCGAGCAACGCCTGCGCCGCCTCAGACGAACCCGCCTTCATCACTGTGCCCGCGCCCTCGTTGCCGACCGGCATCGCCTGGTCGAGGCGCGCGGCGATGAAGGACAGCGCCTGCTCCGGCACCTTGGCGGTGATCTTGATGGCGGCACCGCTGCCCGAAGCCTTGGCCGTGCCCATGTCGGCTGGCCCAAGCAGCAAACCAAGATCGGACGGGTTGATCGGCGTCGCTTCGACCTTGACCACAACCTGGTCAGGACCGGGCTCGGGGATCGGCACCTCGGCCAGCGACAGTTCGAGCTCGCCGCCCTTCTTGATCAGGGAGCGAAGCTGCAGTCCCTTGGTTGTGTCGCTCATGTCCACATCTCCGCTAACCCATCCACGAGAAACCTTTGTTAGCACATGCCGCGGCGGGGGACGCTATGCTCAGGCGACTGGAGGCACGCACGGCGAACTGGAGGCAACGCTCCCCCATGCAAACCCTCCGCACCGGGTCGGTGCTCGTCGATCAGCTCGACAAGACCGAGCCGAGCGAGGTCTACGTACTGGTGCGGGAGGAAGGGGTCTCGGCGGTGTCTATTTGGGTCTAGTTTAGATCGGGCAGGCCGCCCTAACGAAGCCGATTCTTTTCGCTAGCGGCACTCTTGCCCCGTTCACTGCGCTGCGGCGATTCCGTCCGGTTACAGTGTTACTTTCACCGTCCCGCTGGGCCCGTCCGCATGCCCGCACATGACCCGGAGCCGACTCCACCACACCGCCTTGCAATGCGCAGCTAGAGGTTCAATTGTTGGGATGGATCGTGCCCACTGCGAACGGATGAGAATGACACACTCCGACGAGCTGTCCGCATACATGACCTTCGGCCGAAGCGATTGGGCGGCATTGCGCTCCAACACACCGCTGACTCTCTCGGACGCCGATCTCTCGGCGCTTCGCGGTTTGAACGAGCCGATCACGTCCGACGAAGTCGCCGACGTGTACTTGCCGCTAACCCGCCTATTGAACCTCCATTTCTCGGCGGCCCGGAAACTCATGCACGTCAAGGCGGAATTTCTCGGTCGGCCGGTACGCGGTTCGCCCTACATTGTTGCGTTGGCTGGGAGCGTCGCTGTCGGCAAGAGCACCTTTGCCCGTGTGCTTTGTGCCCTTCTAGCCCGCTGGGCAGATCATCCTCGAATCGAGCTGGTTACGACTGACGGTTTCCTGCATTCTAACTGCGTTCTGGAGGAACGTGGGCTTATGCGACGTAAGGGTTTTCCCGAGAGCTACGATCTCCCGCGGATGTTGCGATTCCTCTCGGCTATAAAGGCGGCTGACGGTGACGTCGAGCTACCCGTGTACTCGCATTTGGTTGGTGATATCGTGCCTTCTGAACGTCAAGTTGTCCGGCAACCAGACATCCTAGTTTTCGAGGGCCTCAACGTCTTGCATCCGCGCGGTACGGCGCCCGCAGTGGTCTCAGATTTCTTCGACTTTTCGATCTATCTCGATGCCGATGAGGCTGACATCCAATCCTGGTACGTCGAGCGCTTTCTTGGTTTGCAGCGAACGGCCTTCAGAGACCCTGCTTCATATTTCCACCACTACAGGGACCTCCCATCCGGAGACGCGCGCGAGGTTGCTGACAGGTTGTGGCGTGAGCATCATCGCGCCAATCTCCGGGAGAACATTCAACCTACGCGGACGCGGGCCGACGTTGTGCTGCACAAGCGCTCCGACCATTCGGTTGGTGAAGTCTGGTTGCGGAAAACATAGGTCCGGTTGTGGCACTTCCTGCCCGTGTCGATAACCGCGAGATCCCGTCCGGTTACAGGATAACATTCGCCGTGCCGCGGCCGGTGCAGGACCGGGGGAAGATGACCCGTTTTTGACCTTTCGCGACAGCCGAGACCGGTGAATTATTCGGTCCAAATCCGCTAACCCCACTTTGATGCGTGATTTTCGCTGGTGGCACCAAACAGCGTTTGGATTTCTCAAATGTCAGATCGCGTGGAAGCTTGGGCGTTGTTGACGTGAGAGACATCCGAGCCGAGTGGGTCAGGGCCGAAACGGTTGGGACCACGCGCGCCCCTGTAGAGGCCGAGATAGACCGTGGAGAAGACACCCGCACAGGTAGCGACCAATATAGGCAGGGCAAACTCCTTGGGAAGGTCGAAATTGGCGCCCCTTAGTCCCAGTGGGGCGAGGAGAGCACTCAAGAGTACCGCCCACCACCCTGTCCGGTCGAGGTCATGCAAACGTCCCACAAAAAGCGATACCATCAAATATGATGCACCAAGACTTAGGACCGAAAGGACGATCGCTTGATCGCGGGTCGGATGAGGTATCGCTCTGTCCAGCGCTGTCATTGCCAGATCCACGGGTAGCAAAACGATCCAGTACACCAGGCACCGCGTTCGGCCCGTTGGCCACAAGATTTGTTTCAGCATAACCCCCTCTCGAGCACACCCCGAGGTCGCATTGCGGTGAGCACGGCATGCGACTGCCGGCTCCCTCGCCCACGGGGATCCGCCTTCTCGCCGGTTCGTCTGGCCGCGCGTTGGTCTGCGCTATCCTACTTCGCTGCACCTGGGGTCGCCAATGCTTCGCATTGCGGACTGGCGGAGGCTCAAAGGGACCGTGGCGAAAAGCGACTGTCCCCGTCGACAGCTTTGCCGCCAATCCTTGGGGCCTCTACAACGTCCACGGCAATGGACCGAGGATTGTTGGAACCAAGAGAATGTCGGAAACCCGGGCGACGGCACGGCGCGAGCCCATGGAGATTGCGGCCGATGGCTCAAGGCGATGGCTTCGGGCGGCAGGCGTGTTTTGCGGCCCATACACGCCTGCCCCAGGGCGACGTGCTCTCCTCCACCCGGGGCGGTGAGGTTCAGGACCCCATGCGGGCCCGCGTCCGGCGCCGGAAGTTCCGGCCGATCAGGCTCACTTCCACCCGGTGCAGGTCGGTCACTGCGATCGCCGGCTTGTTGTCCCCTGGGCCCTCGACCGCCCAGTTGCCGTGCGGGTCGACCACGCCCGACTCCACGCCGGCCGCGGCATTGGCTGGCACGGCCAGGCTGATCCAGTAGTTGTTGGTCGCCGCGCATCCGCGGGCCTTGGTCTCAACCGTCTCGTTACCCGATGAGTTGGTCGAGTAGGACACCAGCACGCCGTCGACATCGAGCTGGTCGTACTCCGTAAACAGCTCCGGGAAGAGCACGTCCAGCCCGAGCGCGAGACCAAACCGGTACCCGTCAACCTCGAAGGTCACCGGTTGCTTGCCCGGGGTGTACATCCAGGTGATCTTCGTGGTCGACAACGTGCGTTCATCGTATCGCGCGACCACGTTGCCCTGGTCGGAGACGACATACACGCTGTTGTGCGGTCGGTTCGGAGGCGGGCAGCTGGTGCACCGAGGGGATCACGGTCCAGATCCCCAGCTCACCCGACAGCGCGGCGATCCGGTCTAGCTGATCCTGCAGTACGATCCACTGGGCCTTGCTCCAGTCGGAGGGTCCGATCTCGTCCGGGCCGATCTCGGACATCACGCGCTTGCTGGGAAAGCAGATCGCGCCCTCGGTGAAGTGGACCAGGCGTGCACCCGTGTCGGCTGCCTGCTTCATCAACCGGCGCACTTCCGCGCCGCTCTCCCGCAGCAAGGCGACGTTCGTCGGGTCTTCATGGACCGTCGACTGGGCGACGGCGATCCGCAGTGTGGGCTGGGTGTTTTCCGGCATGTCTTCTCCTACTGGAGTCGGACGGAAGTGCCGGAGGGCAGCCGTGTAAGACTCACCCGTTTTGGCGGCGCGGGCTCGGACCCGCCGCTTCAAGTTCCTATGCGCTGTCATCTGGCCTTCCACGCACTCGCACGCGGTCCCCCAGCGACCCCGTCCGAGGCGGTTGACCAGGACGAGCGGCCCGAGACAGGAAGTCCCTTTGCCTCCGTTGTTAGACCGAGCTGGGGGCGGTCTCGGGAGGTTCGGCGCAGGCCACGCCAGACTCAACGGTGCTGATGTGAATCTGATTCGTCAACTACAGGATAGGAAAGGCCCGCTTTGGGCTAGGATCTTGCCGAAGCGCTCAGGTAACTAACCGGCCGCGCGCAGGTCTGGAAGTGGCACACAGCGCCAGTTCGCGGCGATGTGCTCATTGTCCGGTAGCTGAGGTCGAGCGGTCGCTGACCGGCGGGGGCGAACGCGACGCGAATGACCCGTGCACCGAACCGGACTTTCCAGTCTTCAGCGACGCCCGGGCTGCAAGGCGACTTTGAGAACGCGAGCGTAGTTGCCTATGGCGAGCTTGCGTATGCGCCGCTCGTCCACGCCCAGCCGCTGCCAGTGATCAACGATGCGGCGGAGATGGCCATATCCTGACAACACGCTGAACGGCCCGAGGCCATTGATGTCAGTTCCAAACGCGACGTGATCCTCGCCGAGCCATTCGGCAAGCTCGATCATACGGTCCGCATAGGCTTCGAGCGTCCGGCCGACGTCAGCGGTCAGTGACCAGAGCCCCACGACGCCTCCTTTACTCGCAATCTCTTTTGCCGTGGCGAGCGAAAGTTGCCGGCGTCGCCAGACCGCTGCGGAGCCAGGCACGGGTGGCCCGCGAGTTACTGAGCCGTGCGACCACACCATCGGCGCCCGGGAGATCGCGAGCGCATCCACAACCGCGGCTTCCGTGCAGTGAGCCAGATCAACAAGAATGCCGAGGCGATTGCATTCCCTTACGACCTCTTTGCCAAGTTGTGTGAGCCCTTGATGCTGGGCAGGTTCGGTCTGAATGTCACCGATCGTATTTCGGGTGTAATGAACGATTTGGAGATGCCGCACTCCCAAGTCGTACGCGGTTTTGGCGCTGCCGGTGTTATTCTCGATGAAGTTGGCGCCTTCGACCGCCAACACAACATGAGGTTCGCCACGGAGGGCCAGATCGACGTCTGTTGGGTTGCGCAACGTCTTGAGTTTTTCCTGCGCAAGATGCTCCTTGATCCGCCCGAGTTCGCGCTGGAACCAACCCAGGGCCTCGCCTGGCTTCGGCACCGATTTTTGCTTGTAGGTCCTGACGTCAAACCAAAGGAGGTCACCAACCAGAGACCACGCCGCCAACGTCGTGCTGCCAGCCGCCAATGACTGCGCGAGAGGACGCAGGTGGTACCTACTTTCGGCGAAGAAGGAATGAAAATGCATGTCGGCTGTGAGGATTGCGGACTGTGCATCCGCGCGAGTGCCAATCAAAAACGGGCCGGCAAGGGCACCTCCAGTAAACTTGCGACGGTCCATTTGACATATCTCCTGAAGCCATCGGTGCTAGCGGGTCGGCTGAGTGGTGTCGACGACAAAACTACCGGCCCTAGAACAGCACCCAGGAGCTCGACCAGTCGCAAAAGGCTGTGAACCGTCCGTTCGATGCCTTCGCGCCGACACAGCTCGGCGATGCTGATCTCGCCGCGCAAGCCGTCCAGGACGATAGCCAGCGTGCCAAAGCCGTGAACCACATCTCGACGCGTGGTAGGCATGGTAGCTTGTACCTCTCTTGGTCTCGGCGATCTCTAACTATAGCGGAATACTGACCGCACGCATGCACGCCCTTGCGGCCGCTCCGACAGTCACTCGCACACGTCGGTCAGGACGCCTGCACTGGCGAGTCTCGCTGCGGTCGGTCAGCCAGTGGTTGTCACCGAGAGAACGAACACGCGGGCTGTGTTGCGAGGCGTTTCGAATCTCTGATTCCGCCCCTGTCGTTGCTTGTGGTCGGAAGCATGTCCACCGGCCAGTCGGTCACTTGCGGTTATGGCACGTCGCTGCCGTGCCGGCTAACGCCATGGCACGGCAGGAGTGGGTGGGAAGCCTGCCGTTGGTGCCGCTGCTGGCCGGCCGATCACACGCCGACGGTGCGAAATTCCTACCTTGCTGACCAGGCGGCGAAGCAGCGGTTTCCCGCTACCCGCCATAGTCAGAAATCCAGTGCGCTACACCGCGCCGGCCTGCGCGAGCTCGTCATGCTCGCGCGCGGCCCGGAGACCTCGGAACATGGTGCGCCGGCTGACCCCGAGCACCTTGGCGGCCTCCTCGGCGTTGAGCCCGTCCTTGGCCATCAGAGACTGCGCCCTCGGCGCCATGTCGGGGCGCCACTTCACCGGAGGCCCGAGGCGCACCCCCCGCTTGCGCGCGGCCGCCAGCCCGGCCCTGGTGCGCTCGAGGATAAGGTCGCGCTCGAACTGCGCCACAGCGCCCAGCATGTGCAGCACCAGCTTGCCGGTGCTGCCCTGGGTACTGAGGCCGTCCTCCACGGTGCGGAAGTGCACGTCCCGCGATTCCAGCTCGGCGATGAGCTTGGTGAGATGCGCGAGGCTGCGGCCGATCCGGTCGAGCTTGTAGCAGGCCAGCGTGTCGCCCGGTTTCAGCACGGCGAGCGCCTTCGCGAGCGCCGGCCGGTCGTGCCGGATGCCGCTCGCCTTCTCGACGAAGAGGTCGGCAGTCCTCACCCCGAGCTTGCGGGCGGCATCGAGTTGCAGGTCGAGCTTCTGATCCCTGGTGGAGACCCGCGCATAGAACACGACTCGGCCCATTTTCGCCCCCTGCCGTTGGCACCGGGTTTCGGCACCTTGCGCGGCGCCTTATGGCACTATCAGCGGCACTGTGCAATAGACCTTCGTTTGCGGCACTGACTCGGTCGCCGGGGCTTTGAAAGGATGCTCAGCCTCATGGCTGAGGCAGCTCGGAGGTGGCGTAGCTCGATGCGCAAGCATGCGAAGTCTTGGTCCCCGCGGCTCGAGAGCGTACTGCTTCCAAGCCAGAAGTAGTGGGCGCCGGCGAAGCCGAGCCGTCAGGCTGGCAATAGGGGGCGAGCACCCCATATAAGCTTCGTGGCTCTTCCTCAGGCCCATTTGGTGAAGGCGCAACCATGTCCCTTTCACGCATGACGACTCTCACCCTTGCTCTGGCGGCGTTCGCCATCGTCGCAGCGGACGTAGGCAATGCGCGGGTTGGCGGCGGCGGAAGCTTCGGCAGCCGCGGCAGTCGAACCTACTCGGCGCCCCCCGCCACCAACACCGCGCCAAAGGCTGCTCCGATGGAAAGGTCCATGACCGAGAAGAGCGCTCCAACGAGTGCGCAGAATGCGCAGCCCGGGGCTGGTGCCGCCCAACCCTCGCGCTTCGGCGGCTGGCGCGGCCTGCTCATGGGCGGGCTGATCGGTGCGGGCCTCGCGAGCATCTTCGGATTCGGCGCATTGGCCAGCGTGCTCGGCTTTCTCCTGCAGTTTGCGCTCATAGCCGGTGTCGTCTACTTCGCGGTGATGTTCATCCGGAACCGCAGACAGCCCGCGCTTGCGCGCGCTCCAGCGGGGGGGCCCGATCGGATTCCTCAGCCTGATTCGCTCAGCCGCCAGACCGTCGCCTCCAACGGCGGCGCGATGGCATCCGCATCGGCCCTCGCGATCGGCCAGGAAGACTTGGATGTCTTCGAGAGGCTGCTCGGCGAGATCCAGACGGCATACGCCCGCGAGGACGCTGAAACGCTCGGGCGTATGACGACGCCGGAGATGCTCTCCTACTTCAGTCGGGATTTGGCCGACAACGCCAAGCAGGGCCTGCATAACGAGGTCTCCGACGTGAAGCTCCTGCAGGGAGACCTGTCCGAAGCGTGGCGCGAGGGCGGCTCGGATTATGCCACCGTGGCGATGCGGTTCTCGATGATCGATGCCACATTGGACCGGGCAACCGGCCGCGTCGTCTCTGGCGATCGCACGCTCCCGGCGGAGGCAACGGAGGTGTGGACGTTCCGCCGCGAAGATCGGGCCCCAGCCGACGGCTGGCAGCTTTCAGCCATACAGCAGGCGGCGTAGCATTCAGTTGCCGGTCTCGTGTTCAAAGCCCTAGTTATGCCCTTTGTTGGCACAGGGTGTGTGAGCAGTCCTCCATTACCTCGTAGTAGGTTGTCCTTGTCGGCGGTCGCCCCAGGACGAGCGTGAGCGCATCGCCAAGCGCGCCGGCGAAGGTCGGGCCGCCGCCAAGGCTGCGGGCCGGAGGTTCGGGCGCAAGCCGAAGCTCGACGAGCACCAGTCGGCCGAGGCACGGAGGCGTCTCGCCGATGGCGAGAGCTTTAGGGCCATCGCTCGAAGCTACAGGGTAAGTCACACCACGATCAGCAGATTGGGCGACGCGTTAGGCGAGGCGGCGCCTATCCTTCCCAGTTCCCCCAGGCCTGGCTCGCTAAAGGGCTCTCCGTAAGCGCTGTTCGGCAGGTTTCGGGGCGAGCCAGGCGGCGAAGTCGCGGCCCTTCGAGAAGGTGGCGCCGGTGCCGATTGCGGCCACCATAGCGCTGGAGATGATCGGGCCGATGCCCGGCACGCTCATAAGCCGTTGAGCACCGACATCCTCATGGACGAGCCTTTCGATCTCCTCAGACAGGCGATCGATGCGCTCGTCCAGGCCTCGCCAGTCCAGCGCCAGGTCCTGGAGATCCAGTTCTAAGGGCAGAGCCGGCGCCGGTCCCGTGACCTCGGCGTCATCAGTCGAGCGTGTACGTCCCGACCGCGCACCTCTGTTCTTCTGAAAACTGGAGCGGCGGAAGATATCTGGGCAGGCGATATCGTGTGGTCTGCGTCACTGCGGAAAGAATACGAGCGGCAAATAGCGAAGGGGTATTGCCTAGCCCAGCTTCTTCCGCTCTTTCTTGAGCCCCAGCGATGGGCAGGTCTCTTGTCAAACTGATAGCCTCCATGGCGCTGATCATGCCGAAGCCGGCTCGTCGCGGCGCGACCTTGCCTCGCTCGATGTGGCGCTGGATCGCCATGCCGAGGCCGAGCCGCTTTGTCGGCGTGGCGGCCCGTGAAAAAGAGCTTTGTCCGGAGCGACGGAGGATGGAGGGGTACCGTGAGAGCAGCAGACCGCCTGAAGGGGAGGCGGATCCCGTTCACCCGATGCCGGAATAATGCACAATCCTCCTTGCCGCTGGCGATCGTCGTGCTTTGCGCAGCTGTGTGCTTCACCATGCTGTCGGCAGGATCGCGGGCGGAAGCGCAAGCAGACTCTGGCCCTGCCGCCCAGTCCCCTTCCATCGCCATCTTTCTAAGCTCGCGCAAGGACCAGTGCTACGACAGCGGCATCACCGAAGCCATCGAGCAGCTGACGAAGGCCGAGCAGAAGCGCATTAACGCCTCGGGCGGTGTCCTGCGCCGCGCACTCGATCTCCAGTTCCTGGACGACAAGCAGGACGACGGGCGGGCCGTCGCCAACATGAAGCAGGCTCTTGCCAACCCCAACACCATAGCGATGATCGGACTCTCCCAGACCGCGCGCGCCAAAGCGGTGTTCGACGCGGTTGGCTCCGACATCGGCGCGAGCGGCGTCCCGATCCTGTCCGACATCACGGTCAACAGCATCTTCGAGAAGCAGGGCAACGTCTTCACGATGCGTCCTGCGCAGGATGATCAGCGCGTGCCTGTGATAGAGGCCTTCATCGAGGCGCGCGCAATCAAACGGCCGGCGTTCGTTGGCCTCAAAGATCAGCTTTTCAGCTCCAGCCTGGGCGATGGCCTCAAGAATTCCGCGGTGCTGAGGCTGATCGCCGACCATCGCCTCGCCCAGAAGGCCGATGCAGCCACCGTCGCAGCGGTCGTTGCCGACCTGAAGCAGAAAGACGCCGACCTGGTCATCCTGGCGGTGGGGGGCGGGCGTACCGCCGAGATTCTGGCCGCGCTTGCGGCCGCGGGTGTGACACCTGCGCTCTTCGTCACCGGCAACATCGACACCATTGTCGGACGAAGCGGCGGAGAATATCCCGGCGACATTTTCCAGCTCGCCTGGGAGAACCTGCCCAACATCTTTAACGAGAGGCTGCGTACGCGCGTCGCTCGCAACGGACTGGAAAAATGGATTTTCGAGGGCGCCAAGGTGCCGGAGGCCCCGGGCTGGAAAACGGGCGAGTGCAAAGAGCGCCCTGCTGCCGTGCCGGACGTGTTCGATGGCCGCAACATGCTCGCCATCGGGCGCGGCACCCAGTATGCCGACATGGTCGCCATGGTCGCCGAGGCGCTCAAGTCAGCGGACCCCGGGGCAAGTACAGGAGCGCTACGAGCCCATCTGCTCAAGCAGCTCAATACCACCTATGTCGCCGGGCGCGGTGCCTTCCGCGGCAGCTTCGAGAACTGGTCTTTCAGACCGGGCTCGCGCGCCGCTGATCGCACTCCGTTTGTCGTGATGCGTCCGAGCGGACTTGGGGCCTCGCAGCTGGCGCCGCTGCAGTTCCTGCGGCTTCGCACGGATGGGTTGCGCAAGATCGACACGCTCTATCTCGATGTCGACCTGATCCGGATGTATCGCGTCGACGACAACGACAAGAGCTTCTTTGCCGACTTCTATCTGTCTATGCGAGGCAACAACGCATCGATCCGGCAAGTGGATTTCGCCAACGGCTTCGTCGACCCCAAGAACAACGACCGCCAGATCACGGTGCGCACGCTGCACGAGGCGGGACCGAGCGAAGTCTACCCGCCGGACATGAACATCTACCTGGTATCCGGCAAGTTCGAGTTCGAGCCACGCCTTTCCAACTACCCGTTCGACACCCAGCGCTTCGCGATCACCATCCAGCCGAAGTCCGGCGAGGCGCCCTTCATCGTCCAGCCCCCGCCGGCCTCGCTGCGCGATAAGGCCGTCGAGACCGACGGTTGGGTTCCGCTCGATCAGTACGTCGGCTACAACGAGGATTTCGTGCCCACCATCGACGCCTCGACGTACCGGCAGAGCGTCGTGCCCTTCTACAGGGCGAGCTACGTGTGGCTGATGCAGCGGCAGACAACGGACTACTACCTGAGGGTGGTGGCGCCCTTGGCATTCATTGTGTTCGTCGCCTACATGTCGATCTTCATTCCGCTCAGCCAATTCGAGGCGATCGTGACCATCCAGGTGACGGCCCTGCTTTCGGCTGTCGCCCTATACCTCGCGCTGCCCAAGGTAGATGCTGGCGAAGGGACAACGATATCGGACCGGGTCTTCCTGTTCGCCTACAGTGCAGTGAGCTTGATGATCGTCGTCTCGATCCTGCGAACCACCCGACCCGTCGCGCTGTCGCGGTGGGTGGGCAAGTCGCTCGGCGTGGTGCACGTCGTGCTCATCCCCCTGCTGGTCGCGGCCATGACCCTCTACGTTTACCGCGCCAGCCTAGGCTGAGGAACAGGACGCCCGGCCGCGGCTGGGCCCCGGCCCCGCGCAGTCTTCCCGCCGGCGAGGCACGCGGTGGGGGACGGTCGGAGCCACGTCGTGACGCCCAGCCGGCGGGCGGCTAGGCTTGTGACGTCTGGTCGTTCACTTGGGTCCCGTACTGCCTCGACCAGAGGAAGCGGCAGCTCCTGGCACTGGACCACCGGACGCTCACGGATCACTGCTCGGAGCAAGTCGGGTGGAGATCTGACGTGTTCCACCTCCGTTCCTCGACTTACAGCTTTCGGGTGTGGTTGCCCCGTCGAGGAGGCTGACCTGCGAGGAGCAGTTCTGACCCAAATTCACCGTGTTGTCGGGAGGCCACGGCGCAGTGCTGTAGGCCTCACAATGAGGTCGGTTCGGATTAGATTGGTTGACGTCGTTGATCCAAGCACGACCAGGTCGCCAGGAACTTGCTTCTCGATCGAAGCGGCTACCGCGCCTGTTCAAGACCACCGGGCGCGAGTCCCAAGACCCGCTTCGTGTAGTCATTCCGAAAAACGCCACCTGGATCGTTACGGCAGGACAGCCCGCGGAACGTCTCCATCTCTGGATAGAGCGCAGCAATGTCCGCATACTGCAGCGGGAAGTGCTTGCCCCAGTGCAGCCGAGCATCCACGAGCCTGAGGAGAATGCGCGCGAGGACCGAGCAGAATTCATAGTAGGGCTCGCGCCGCGCAGGTGGATCATAGGTGAAGAGCGAAACAGAATAGATCGGCTCGTCGACGGAGGCGGCCATCGAGATCAGCGTATCCTCGGGCAGGACGCGCCGAAAGGTGAGCGGATAGTGGTGAACGTAGCGGCCCCGGTGCGCGCGGAGTTCGTCGAGCATGCCAATCCTCTGCAGGGGCTGCTCGTCGTCCGGCGAAATCGTGGTGCCACGGCTGGCGAAAGCTTCGACCACACACCGCAGCATGCTGCGTGTCTCGGCAAGCCGCGATTCACGCACGAATAATTCCATCTCCTCGTGGCGGAAGGCGTCATGGCCAAGCGTCAGCACTCGCTCGGCATCGTCGATGCGCTCCACTTTCCTGAGGACGATGGAGGGCGCGAACCTCAGGAACCACTTGACGAGCCTGGCACCACCCCATCGGCTGGCGATGACGAAAAGGTGGAAAAGAATATCCTGACCGACCGTGTTATAGAGGCGCATGAAGCGTGCCTTGATGAAGCCGCCGATAGTTGGCGTCGGCTGTCCAACCGGCTTGCGTTCGAAGACGATCCACTTCCACCCATAGGGCGTCCACAAAAACTGAGACAGCGGCTTCTCGACGTAGGCTTTAAGAACCTGCTCTAGGCAATCGCGCTTTTGAAGCACTTCGGCCACCTTGTACTTGGGCACCGTGGGCAACTCGACCGAAAGAATCACGCCCATGCAGCCCAGCCCGCAGCGGGCGGCGCGCAACTCGTCCCCGTCGGTGTAGTCGTAGATCGTCGGCCGGCCCGTGCTGGGATCGTAGGCCGCGAGGCGGACCCTGGTTACGAAGTGGGAAAGGCTCTGCCGCCCCGAACCATGGGTCCCTGTCGAGATGGCGCCGGAGATGGTCTGCTTCTTGATGGCGCCGAGGGTCGGCAGGGTTTGGTCGGTCGCCCGGTGCAGCCTGTCGAGCAGACTCTGGAGCGTCGAACCCGCCCCAACACGCACGAACCCTTGCCCATCCTGCACAAAGGGCTGCACATCGTCGAAGAGGCTCATGTCGAGTGATACCTCGCCCGAGACCGCGATGTCGCTCCAGGAATGTTTCGACCCCAACACGCGTATGCGGCCGGCGGCGTGCCGCGCCAGAATGTCGAGAACCTCGGCTTCGCTGGCCGGCCGATAGCAGCGCGTCTGCCAGGTCAGATTGCCACCGAAGTTGACTTCGCGCTGGATGACCGGATTTGCCAGAGCCGACATGAGACTGCCTCCCGAAGACGTCAATGTCACAATTCTGCTGCCGCCGACGCGGCGCCGCCGCGCGGAGGGAAAGAACGTTTGTATCCGGTGCTTCAACTCAGATAAAGTCGTGTCCGGACACAGGGCGTGCATCACATCAATGTAGGACTACACCGCAGATGCGGCGCCTCATTCGAACGGATGAGGCCGAGGTCCCGGGGATCCCCGCAAATGCCAGCTGACTGCCTGGGAGCGCTGGGCCCCGGTGCGGTGACGGAGTCGCGTCATGCCTTTGGAGCCGTTCAAGCTTTTCGAGCCATTCAAAATCAAGAACGTCGAGTTCGGTAATCGGGTCGTTCGCTCCTCCATCGGCGGCAGGATGGCCTACTACGACGGCAGAGTTTCGCCCGCCTGGGTCGCCTTCGAGAAGCGCTTCGCCGCGGGCGGCGTGGCCGCGATCATCTCGGCGACCATCAGCATCAATAAGGACCGGATGTCGCCGCTGGAGTACCCCAGCATCCATTCCGACCGCTTCATCGGCCCCCTGCGCGATGCGGTGCGCGAGGTCAAGACGGCGGGCACCGGAAGGGTCGCATGCCGCTATATCATGCAGATCGGCGATACCGGCGGCCACACCCACACGAGCCTGTTCCCCCAGCCGAGCGATGCCCTGTCGGCCTCGTCCACTTTCGATTTCCTCTACGGCTACTGCAACCGCACCATCGCCATGACGGAGGATCAGATCGAGGCGTCGATCGCGGAATTCGCGGCCGCCGCTCGGCGCGTGGTGGCGATCGGGTGCGACGGCATAGAGGTGACCGCCTCGAAAGGCTATCTGATCCAACAATTCCTCAACCCGGCCACCAACCGCCGGCGCGACCAGTACGGCGGGTCGGTCGACAACCGCTTCCGCTTCCTGTCGCGGGTCGCGGAGGCCGTGCGCAAGGCGGTAGGGCCGGATTTCCTGTTCGGCGTCAGGCTCTCTGCCAAGGACTACAATTACCTACCAATCAACATGAGGCTGCCTCCGGTGTGGAACCTGAGGCACTACCTCATCGGCAACACGCTGCGCGAGACGACATACTACGCCAAGCGGCTGCAGGAGCTCGGCGTCGATTACCTGCACGTCGACAGCGGCTTCGGTTTTCTAAACCCGAAAGGCAGTCCCGGAGCCTTCCCGGATGCCGGGTTCAAGACCTTTGCCAACACCAACCGGTATCTGAGCGGCAAGGCGCAGGCTCGTGCCATCATCTTCAACCTGGCCCCGCCATGGTTTCGCCGCCGGGTGTTCGGGCTGGGGTGGCGCTTTGCGCCGGCGGCCAATGCCGACTTCGCTGCCGCGATCAAGCGGGCGGTCCGCATCCCCGTGATCGCCAACGGCGGTTTCCAGAACAGGGACGTGATCGACGGTGCGCTGCGCGCCGACAAATGCGACATGGTGGCGATCGCACGGCCCCTGCTCGCCAATCCGGATCTGCTGAGACAATTGCAAAGGCGCAACGCGCCGTGGAGACCATGCACGTTCTGCTCGCTCTGCTGCGCGCGCACGGCCGTGTTTCCTCTCGGGTGCTATGACGTGACACGCTTCAAGAATTCGCACGAGATGATGTTGGACCAAATCCTGAGGATGTCGTCACCGGAGCGTCCGAGCGACGTTGTGGCCGAGAAGGAGCTGCCCGTGCGGTAAGGGCGGCAGCTGGTGAGCTCTTTTCGTCCGCTGCTCAAAGAGACAGCGCCACACGGCCGGACATGACAGGACGTGCCGGTTTTGGCGGCATCGGGGGCCGGCTCTCGCGCAGAAGACCTGCTGCGCGCTGAACGGATAAATGTTAGCCTCTCGGAGCCCGGAGAGGACGAACAACAATGTCGGCTTTGCCGTTCCGCTCTGCCACGGACCTGGCGGCGCTGATCAAAAAGAAGCAGATCGGATCAGAGGAGCTCCTCGACCTCTATCTCGACCGCTTCGAGAAATACAACCCTCGCGTCAATGCGGTCATCGCGACCGACATACCGGCAGCGCGACGGCGTGCGAAAGCCGCCGATGCCGCTCTTGCAAAAGGAGAAGACTGGGGACCGCTGCACGGGGTTCCGATGACTATCAAGGACAGTTTCGATATCGTCGGCATGCCTTCGACATGGGGCGTCCTTGAGCTCAAGGATCATCGGCCGGCCCGCAATGCGCTTGCCGTCGAACGGTTCCTGGACGCGGGTGCCATCTTCTTCGGCAAGACCAACGTGCCTGCCTTTCTGATCGGCTGGGCCACCCATAGCGAGGTGCACGGCACCACCAACAACCCCTGGGACCTGAGCCGTTCGCCGGGGGGCTCCTCCGGCGGGTCGGCGGCGGCGGTCGCAACCGGCCTGACGGCGCTCGAACTCGGGGTGGACTTCGGCGGAGGTGTCCGTAATGTCGCTCACTACTGCGGCATCTACGGGCACAAGCCGACCTACGGCATCACCAACTGGGTGGGGCACGTGCTGCCGGGCTTCGGCACCAAGCCGGACATGAGCGTCAACGGGCCGATTGCGCGCAGTGCCACCGACCTCAAGCTCGCGCTGTCCCTGATGGTGGGACCCGACCCCAGCGACGCCATCGCTTGGAAGCTGACGCTGCCGCCACCACGCGTCGGTTCCTGGAAGGACCTCAGGGCAGCAGTGATGCTGGAGGACGCGAGCTTCGAGGTCGACACGGAGGTTCAGGATCGCATCCAGGCCGTCGCTGACTTCCTAGGGAAGAAGGGTGCCAAGGTGAGCGACTGGGCGCGGCCGGCGATCGAGAGCACATTAGCCTTCCGCACTTTCGGCGGCCTGCTCATGGCCGGGCTCGCCATCCGCAAGGACGATCAGAAGTTCTGGAGCCGTCTCGCCCACTTGCGGTCCAGGTTCATGCGTCCGGACGCGGGCGAAGGTGGTAACCCCACGGAGAGGGTGTTCACGCATGCCGAGTGGCTGCAGCTCGATAACGCCCGTCAGCTGCTGAGGCAGGCGTGGGCGGATTTCTTCAAGGAATACGACGTCCTGCTCTGTCCGGCTGCGCCCACCGTCGCGGTGCCGCACGATCCGCACCACGCCTGGCATGAGCGCAGGATCATGATCAAGGGCAAATCCACGTCCCCAGCCGACCCGACATTCTGGGGTGGCTTCTTCTCGGTGGCCTATCTGCCCGCCACGGTCGCGCCGGCCGGGCTGTCGAAGTCTGGCTTGCCTGTTGGGGTACAGATCGTGGGACCGGCATACGGTGACAATACCTGCATCGCCGTGGCCCAGCGTCTTGAGCGGGAATTCCAGGGGTTCATACCGGCCAAAGGATGGGAGTGAGTGTGGGCGCCGGTCGCTGCGTCGAACGGCGCACTCCGACAGGCACTCTAGCACAAGAGCAGGTGGCTACGTGAAGGTCGAAACGATCTCCGGCATCATTGGCGTGATCTACGACTGCGTGCTGGAGCCAGATCGCTGGCTCGCCACGCTGCCGAACATCTCTAGACTCACGCAGAGCGCCGCCAGCTCCATCGTCGTGCACGATCGCCAGGGATCGGGGAGCGCCCGCGTCTTCGAGTGCGGTCCGGACCAGTCCTACCTCAGGCTATATTTCGAGAGACTGGCGGCGATGAAGCTGCCGTCGAAGCAGCAAGCGCACCTGGGCAGCGTTGGCGATGTCACTACTATGACCATGCTGTGCGGCGAGCGCGAGCCGCTGCACAGCGATTTCTACGTGCATTGGGTCAAACCGCTCGGCTTTCGCGACATGATCGGAGTGCTCGTCCTGCGGTCGGGAAAGCGGGTAGCGTGGTTTTCCGTGGCGCGATCCGAGATCCAGATGCTCTACAGCGACCGGGACGCGCGCCTCATGGGTATGCTGTCGCCCCACATCTGCCGAGCCTTCCTGATAGCCGACGCTCTCGATTTGCAAACGGTCGCCGTGACCAGGCTGGAAGAGACCGTGGACGCGCTCTCGACCGGCGTTGTTCTGACCGAGCGCCAGGGCCGCATCGCCTATATGAACGGTTCTGCGGAGCGGCTGCTCAAGGCCGGCAACGCCCTGCGGGTCAGCAATGGCTGCCTGACAGCGGCGCGGCCACGGGCGCGTGACGCGCTCTCCAAGGCTCTGGCGAGCAGTGTCGAAGGCAAGGCGCCCACCAAGACAGGCCGATATGCCGTCGCCCTCCCGGACGACGAGGGGTCGGGGCTCATTGCCAGCGTGCTCCCACTGCAATGGCGCGAATCCCGCAACCCGCTGTCCCCGCTCCCGGGTGCCGCTGCTGTCATCGTGCAGGACCCGGCAGACCCGCCGCCATTGCCGGACGACGCATTCGCCGAACTCTATGGATTGACACTCGCCGAGCGCCGGGTGCTGCGCGCGGTGGCGCAGGGTTTGGGGCCGCAGGACGCGGCCGATGCACTAGGCGTCAGCCTGACCACCATCAGAACTCATCTGCAGAACCTGTTTGCCAAGACCGGCACCACGCGACAGGCCGACCTCGTCCGCCGGCTCATGACCGCGACGCCGCCGGTTAAGCGCGGCTAGGGCCCACTGCCGGCACCGGAAGGGGCATCGCGTCTGGCCAGCGCGCCCACGCCGAACACAAATAGTTCGCCGGTTCATTCGAACGAAGGAAGCCGCCAAACGAGGGTTAGTGAAAGCCTCAGGCTCACCCCTGGACGAAGGTGGAGAGCCATGACCGACCATCCAAGATTTGAGCCCGTGAAGGGTCCTCCCGAAACCGCCCACCGGCGCTACGAGGGCGCGAGGCTGGTCGACCTGGTGCTCCGGCTGGTCGACCGGTGGCGGGGGAGCGCGGGGGCGGCCGCGCGGGCCGCTCCTGCGCTCGATCCTTCCAGGGGCCAGATCGAGATCCACGAACGGCCCCCACCGCATGGCCCGGTCGCGGAGCGTACCGCTGACGAGCTGCCCCCGCCCCATGCGAGGCTCGCCGGCCTGTTTCCCGACGAGACCTTTTCCCGGAATTTCCTCCTTGCCAGCGCCCGCACCCGCAGGCTGCAGGCGGGGCTGCTCACGGCCTTCCTCACAATCGTCGTCGGTCTGCTCGTGCAGACACTCCTTTCGACACGCGGACAGCCTCACCTCACAGAGCGATCTACCATGTCAGCGCAGGGGAGGGTGCCATGAGCCTCCCGAAACCCGACGAGGTCAAAGCGCCGCCCGGAGACCGGAACCTCGACCTGGCGCGAATCCACCCGGCGCGCGAGCTCGATCGCGTCTTCCTGGACCACTACGTGTCGGGCAACCTCCCCTTCAAGAGCCGCCGGACGGCGGTGCTGCAGATCTTCCTCCTTTGGGGGTTCATCGGCTCCGCAGCGGCGCTCAGCCTCGATCCTCTCCTGCTGCTCCGATTGATCGACGCGGTTCATCGCGTCGGCGCGCTGGCGGGAACCTTGCCGGCATGGGCAGCATCATGGGCGAGCGTCTCGTTGGCGATCTTCCTTGCTGCCAGCATATCGAGCACGGTGGGCTTTGCATTTTCGGCCGTAGCCGCAGCCATGGTTCTTCACCTCGTCCCCGACAATGTCGCGGCCGTCCAGATCATGATGGCTGCGTCCATCGGCATTCAGGCGTGGTGCGTGATGGGGCTGCGCCGAACGATCTCGTGGCGGGCCTGCGCGCCGTTCGTGGCCGGGGGCGTGGGGGCGATCCCTATCGGCATCTACCTGCTCTTCGCCTTGCCCGCGCAGATCTATGTCTTCTCGATCGGCGTGGCGCTCTCCGTGTACGGGGCCTACATGCTTATGGCACGCCCCCTTCTGATCAGGAAGGGCGGCACTCTCGCGACTATCGCGGTCGGAGCATTGGGTGGGCTGACCGGTCCTTTGGCTGCCTTTCCCGGCGCGTTCGTGACGATCTGGTGTGGGATGCAGGGGTGGGACAAAGTCACCCAGCGGTCGATCTATCAGCCCTACATCCTCATCGTTCAAGTGCTCACCCTTGCAGCTTTGATTGCTGTCAGCCGGCGTGCGCGGTTGGACGCCGAGCTCCTGACCTACGCACTGCCCGGCGTCGCGGGCGCCGTCGTCGGCCTTCGCATCTTCCACCGACTGACGGACCTGCAGTTCCAGAGGCTCGTCAACGTCGCCTTGATCGTCTCCGGCGTCGCGCTGGCGCTCAAGTAGTTAGGACCACTGAACAGGGAGGGTCCAATGACCCTATGCAACTCCGGACCATGAAGGTGAGGCTGCCGGCAAGATGATGCCCTGAAGGGTGGCACCGCCGGGCCGGCGAGACCGGCAAGCCTAATCGCCCTTAACCGAAACCATTTGCCTGCGTGTGCCGCAAGGTACGCGATGGAGGAACTCATGCTCTCCCGCAACCGATCTCTTGCTTCTGCTGTGATCGGCAGTGTGCTGGCTTTAGGCACCTTGATAGCCAGACCCATCCCGGCCAGGGCGGTGGACCTGGACGAGCTGGCGGTGGTCACACTGGCCCGAGATGGGTCGTGGGGAGTGGCGACGGCAGGCTCGACGGGTGAAGCCATCGCAGCTGCAGTGCGCACCTGCCGAGCGATGGCGGCGGTGCCCACAGACTGCGGAGCCCAGTTTACGACGACGCGCAGCAAATGGGTCATCGCCAACCTCTGCGGCGACCACCAGATCATTGTCGGCGCTCGTGCCCGGGCGAACGCCGAGGCCGCTGCCATCGAGCGCGAACTCCAGGTTCGGCAGCTCTACGTGCCCGGCCTGCCCCGCTGCAGGCGGGTGCTGACGGTAGATCCGAACGGCGTCGTTCTTCCCGCTCAAGCGGCGTCGGCGGAGGAGACCGATGGGCGATGGATCGCCGGGCCGATCAAACAATGAGCGCGCCAGGCTGTTCCACTGAGCAAGATCAACTGTGTGCCACCTCGCCCGGCCAAAAAGGATGGAATTGCTCCCCTGTGGGGGGCTTCGTGATCGACCGCGCCCCTCCCGACTGGGCTTCCGCCGAGTGCCGGAGGGATCAGGGGGAACAGGACCGCGATCCCCCACCAGACGCGGCGACGCTCAATCGATGTCTAGGTCGGGGAGGGAGTTCATGACTCGGCTGAAGCCTGGTTTGTCCCTGTTCCTTCCATTCGCAGCCGCGTACTTCATTTCCTACCTGTTCCGCGTGATCAACGCCGTCATCGCCGGAACCCTTGTCGCCGAGTTCGACCTCGATGCCGCACAACTCGGCGTGCTGACCTCGGTCTACTTTCTCACCTTTGCTGCCGTCCAGCTTCCGGCTGGCGCAGCCATCGACCGGTTCGGACCGAGCCGCGTCCAAGCGATTCTGCTGACGATCGCGGCAGTCGGCGCTCTGGTTTTCGCGACGGCGTCAGGGATCGTCGGTCTGCTGATCGGCCGCGGGTTGATCGGTCTTGGCGTCGCCGCCGCGCTTATTGCCGGCCTGAAGGCCGTTGCCGACGAGTTTCCCAAAGAGCGGCTGCCATTGCTCAACGGCGCTTTCGTTGCCTTCGGTGCTGCCGGGGCCATAAGCGCCACCGCACCGCTCGAGTGGCTGCTGGCAAAGTTCGACTGGAGGTACGTCTTCGTCCTGCTTTCGGTGGCCACCCTGTTCGTCGCGCTCTTATTCCTGCTGGTGGTACGCCAGCACTGCCGGCACAGCACGCTGCCCGCTACGACATCTCCCGACATGCGGACCATCTACGTCGATCCCCGGTTCTGGCGCTTCGCACCCCTATCCGCCTTGTGCATCGGGTCGGCATGGGCGTTCCAAGGCCTGTGGGCAGCGCCATGGCTTGCTGACGTGGCTTTGCTCGGGCGTACAGGGATTGTGCACCATCTGTTCATCATGGGGGTCGCGCTGTGTGCCGGAGCGCTGTTCATCGGCATCGTGTCGCAAGCGGCAAGGAGCCTGGGTATCGGCCCTGCACCCTTGCTAGGCGCCACCGCGTCGGTCTTCATCGCAGCCGAGCTGGCCCTTGTCTGGCGAATCCCCTTGCCCAGCGAGGTTATCTGGGCTGTGCTCGCCGCCATGGGCGGAGCCACCGTCCTCGGCTACGCGCTGTTGACCGACCTCTTCCCGCGAGAGGTTCGGGGACGGGCCAATGCCGCCCTCAATGTCCTGCACATTGGGGGTGCGTTCGCTATCCAGACCGCCATTGGCCTAATAGTCGGCCTCTGGGAAAGGGATGGCGGCGACCACTATCCGATACAGGCGTACCAGATCGCCTTCTTCACCATCATCGTCTTGCAGCTTGTCGCCCTGCTTTGGTTTCTCCGCGCCGTTCCCGCATCTGTGGTGGCCCCCGCTCACCAGAAACCCTGATCAACCGAAGCAACCGGCAACATCATCGTGCCCCTCACGATCGCGCCAGCTGCGTGCCATATCTGCAACCCGTCAACGTTCTTTATCGCAATGCATCAGTCTGGTCCTGGCACTGGGCTACCGGATGCACACGGAGCACGGCCCGGAGCAAGTCGGGTGTAGACCTGACGTGTTCCACATCCGTTCCCAGACTTGCAGCTTTCGAATGTAGTTCCTCCGCCGTTGAGGTGACGCTCTGACGCGAAGTCCTGACCCAATTTCCCCGTGATGCGGGCTGGCAACGTATGTGACGCGGAGGTGCCCCGACTCCGCGTCCGATCCGCGCATTCCCGAGCCCCCTCGACGCGGAGCCCGAACGGAATCATATTCGCAAACGGCTGTCAGCAGGCCAGAAGTTCAACAGCCTGCTAGCGGTGAATCGGTGTGTCTGGATGGCATCTGCGTATGGCAGCAGGACCTTGAACGTTGAAGAAGCTCATCGTCACGGCCGACGATTTCGGCGCTGCGGTGCCGATCAACGAAGCGGTCGAGCATGCTCATCGGAGCGGGGTCCTCTCGGCGGCGAGCCTGATGGTTGGCGCCCCGGCGGTGATGGACGCAGCGGAGCGGGCACGCCGCTTGCCCACGCTCGGCGTCGGACTGCACCTCACCCTGGTCGACGGGTGCCCGGTTCTTCCGCGGCGCCAGATTCCAGATCTCGTTGGACTCGATGGGCGGTTCTCGTGTGACCCCGTCCGTTTTGGCATTGCGCTTTTCTTCTCGCCCAAGATCCAGCGGCAGGCGGAGGCGGAGATACAAGCGCAGTTTGAGCGCTTTCGTGCGACCGGACTCCCGTTGGACCACGTAAATGGCCACCAGCACTTTCACATGCACCCCGTGGTTACGCGCGCCATTACGCGTATTGCACCGGTTTTCGGCTCACCTCCCGTGCGAATTCCGCTCGAGCCGTTCCGGCACTTGTGGCGGGCGACGGCCGATCGGCCTCTGCAGCGTCTTGGGAGCTCGCTGTTCTACGCCGCCCAGGCGCGCTGGATGCGGCGCCACCTTGAGGCAACCGGCTTGCCGCTGAACGATCATGTATTTGGGTTGAACGACAGCGGCGCGATGGTGGAGCAACGCCTGCTCCAGTTTCTCGATCACCTGCCCGATGGCGTCACCGAGTTTTACTGCCACCCGGCGACCCGTCGTTGGGATGGGCCGGACAACCTTCCGGCACACTATCGTCCAGAGGATGAACTCGCGGCTCTCGTCAGCGCGGAAGTCAGCGCCAAGCTGGAATCAATTCGAATACGGCCGGTCTCGTTCCGAAAAGCCTTTTCGTGATGTAGTCGTCGGCTTGCCCGTTCTGCTCATCTGGCAAGGAATCGAAGCGAGAAAGGCTTTTTGCTTGCGCGAGGGGCCATCAACGCGCCCGCTCAACCGACATCCCTGAGCCGCACGCCTGATTTCCGAGGCCGATCCCGTCTGAGATCGGACGCGCGCTTTGCGCGTCCGAGAGCGGAAAGCACGGTCTCCGCGATGCTCGATCCGGCCAGGCCAGCCTTCTCGTACATTCTCTGCGGCGTGTCATGATCGATGAACACGTCTGGGAGCTTCATCGTACGCACGATGGGGCCGCTGTCGAGGAGTCCGGCTCCGACAAGATGCTCCAGGACATGACTGCCGAATCCGCCAACGGAGCCCTCCTCCACCGTGACGAGCACAGCGTGCTCCCGGACAAGCCGCTTTATCAAGTCGATATCGAGCGGCTTCATGAAGCGTGCATCTGCGACCGTTACCGAGACGCCCTCCGTGGCAAGCAGCTCCGCAGCCTTCATGCACTCAGCCAACCGTGTACCCAGCGATAGAAGAGCCGCAGTTGAGCCCTCGCGAACAATGCGACCGCGGCCGATATCGATGATCTGGCCTTCGTCCGGAATCGGCACGCCGGTGCCCTCGCCACGCGGATAGCGCACCGCGGACGGACCGTCATCGATCGCGACAGCCGTCGCCACCATGTGGCGGAGCTCAGCCTCGTCCGCCGGCGCCATGATGACAAAGCCCGGCAGACAGCCGAGATAGGCGAGGTCGAAGCTGCCGGCGTGCGTCGCCCCGTCGGCGCCGACCAGTCCCGCACGATCAATCGCGAAGCGCACCGGCAGCTTCTGGATTGCAACATCGTGAACGACCTGATCGTAGGCGCGTTGCAGGAAGGTGGAGTAGATGGCGGCGAACGGCTTCATGCCCTCGACCGCGAGCCCCGCCGCGAACGTGACGGCATGCTGCTCGGCGATGCCGACATCGAAAGTGCGATCCGGGAACTCCTTGCCGAACAGATCAAGGCCCGTGCCGTCCGGCATGGCGGCAGTGATCGCAACGATTTTGTTGTCCTTCCTGGCTTCAGCGATCAGGCTTTGTGCGAACACCCGCGTATAGGTTGGAGCGTTGGCTTTCGCTTTGACCTGCGCACCGGTGGCAACGTTGAATTTGGTCACGCCATGATACTTGTCGTGCGCCGCCTCGGCTGCCGGATAGCCCTTCCCTTTCTTCGTCACGACATGAATGAGGAGCGGCCCGTGCTCGGCATCGCGTGCGCCTCTCAGGACGGGCAGGAGGTGGTTGAAATCGTGTCCGTCGACCGGACCGATATAGTCGAGGCCCAGCACCTCGAACCAGGTTTCGCCCCACCAACTATGCCCCGGACCCACAGCGAGGGACAGGCCCATCGAGGTCAGGCGTCCGAAATACGTCGATAGCGCACCGGTCGGGGGTGCGATCGACATCTCATTGTCGTTGAGGATCACGATGAGGCGCACATCGCGTGCACCAGCATTGTTGATCGCCTCGAAGGCCATTCCCGCGCTCATCGCGCCATCGCCGATGACCGCAATGATCTTGTTGCGCCGGCCCTCCAGGTCGCGTGCTGTCGCCATACCCAGCCCGGCCGAGATCGAGGTGGAAGAATGCGCAGCGCCGAAGGCATCGTACTCGCTTTCCACCCGCCGCGTGAAACCGGAGAGTCCGCCGCCCTGGCGCAGGGTGCGGATGCGATCACGGCGCCCAGTGATCATCTTGTGCGGATAGGACTGGTGCCCCACGTCCCAGATGAGACGGTCCCGAGGCGTATCGAACAGATAGTGCAGGGCTATGGTGAGCTCGATGACGCCGAGGCCAGCACCGAGATGCCCACCGGTGACGGATACCGCACCAATCGTTTCCTGCCGCAGTTCGGCCGCGAGCTGCGGGAGGTCGGGCTCCGGCAGTTTGCGCAGGTCGTCGGGCGTCATGACCTGGTCGAGCAGCGGCGTCCTTGACGCTGGCGATTGACCATTGGGGGTATGAGTGCGGACGCGACCGAGGCGCGACGCCACCCTAACATACGGCGCAGTGATGGCCATGGTTCACCTCCCGTGCAATGCAATCACCTTTGAGGCGTAGCAGTATGGCAGGAGTCCGACCAGAAGCGGTTTGCAGGATCGATCCAGCAGCTGCTTATTATTGTGGATTGCTACGGATTATTGCGCCGCTCCGGTATCGGTTATTCCGCTTTTCTTGGATCATTGGCAAAAAGTTAACTCGCTATTGAGAAAGATGGCGACGCCTCGAAACGCGTCTCTCCGCCATCACGATGTCGGCTGGAGAATAACTGATCTCTAACGAAGGAAGGCGAGAATGTTGCGATCGACCAGACCGACGTGCTGGGGGTTTGCCACAGTGATGGCGTTGGGGGTTTTTTCCGCGTTAGCGCCCGCGGGTGCATCCGCCCAGGGCCCTGCTTCTCCCACCGCACACATTGACAACCTTCATCGCGCTTTGATCGACGTCATGAAGCAGGGCAAGCAGCTTGGACCAAAAGGCCGCTATGACAAGTTGGCACCAGTCCTATTCAAGACCTACGACGTGCCTCTAATGGCGCGAATCGCTGTTGGCCCGAGCTGGGACAGCATGCCCCCCGCACAGCAAGCGCACGTTATCGACGCCTTCTCGCGCATGATGGTCGCAACCTACGCGAGTCGATTCGACGAGTTCTCCGGCGAGCGGTTCGAAATCCTGCAAACGGTCGAGCAGGCGCCAAGCGCCAAGCTCGTAAAGACCCGCGTGATTCAATCCAACGGCAAGGCCGTTTCGCTCAACTACCTCGTGCGTCTTGTCGGCGCTGAGTGGAAAGCGGTCGACGTGTTCCTTGACGGCACTATCAGCGAGCTCGCGAGCCGCAGGGCCGAGTTCACGTCGATCCTGAAATCGGGTGGGCCCGACGCGCTGATAAGCTCGTTGCGCCAGCAGGGGGACAAGCTTCTGGCCGGCGGATGACAGGTGCGGGCCGGCGCGGGCCTACGGGGTCCCGGGCTGCCGCTCGATCGCCAGCGTCCTGCCCGCGTCTGATGACTGGGCCTCCGGCTGCTTCGTATCGCCCGTTGGCGCCGGCGGAGAAGGCGGAACCGGTGCTTCCAATGCCGGGGACGACAAGGCGGGCGACTCCAGTGCTGGTGACGACAGCGCAGGCGAAATCAGCGGGGAGCCTACCTCTTCGCCGCTCCGATCCTCTAGGCCGGGCAGGTCGGACACGAGGCTCTCCCTGAGCGCCTCTCGCAGCTCGACCTGCCGCTTCTGCTGCACCACACTGCGCAACATGGCGTAAAAGTCGAGCGAGCCCTTCTCAAGCTCCTGCATCTGCTCGACCTTACTCAAGCTCGCGAGCGGCGAGGCGACTGTGCCCGCCGCTCCGACATAGTTTGCCGCGGTGGCTGCTGACGTTGGCAGCGTAGTGCCGACGAAGAGTTGCGCCGCGAGTTCGACGCCATTGCCGATTGCGTCGCGCATGTTCGTGGGACCGACCACGGGCATGACCAGGTACTCGCTGTCGCGAATGCCCCACACGTAAAGGGTCTGTCCGAAGTCGCCGGTCTGCCGGGCGAGACCCTCCGTTGACGCAACGTCGATAAGGCCGCCGATGCCGAACGTCGAATTTATCAAGAAGCGGCCAAGTGTCGTGGTGGCTGCAGGGAACCGCAGCTGCAGGATGTTGTTGGCGAAGACGAACGGCTCATTGAGATTCGCCGTGAATGCGTCGATCGATTCGCGGGCCGGCTCCGGCACGGTGTCGCGGTAAATCTTGGCGGTCGGATAGACCACGGCGTGATAGAATTGTTGGTTGCGCTCGAGCACCGATCGGTTCAGCTTCTCCATATTGTCGGCGGAGCCACGCGCGTCTCGCGGCGTCTGGAATTGAGATTGGTTCTGCCCATGTGAGGCGCAGGCGGATAAGATCGCGACGAGAACCGCCGCCGAAGCGCCTCTCAATTTTATAACAGTGCTTGGGATCATTCACCACCTGGATCGCAAGCCGATCAGTTATGTCTTACAGACGATGAGGGACACTATGGCAATGGATGCGGGCGAGCTGATAGTTACGCTGTGGCTGATTTGTACGGCTTTGGCAATCGTTGGCTCTGCGTATTTGGCGTTTGCTGCATTTCTGCTCCGGCAACTGAGCGGCGTGAGGCCACCTCGTCTCCGGTTCGCGCGGGGAGTCACGATCCTAAAGCCACTGTGTGGCGCCGAGCCTGAGCTGGAAGCAAATCTGGCGTCATTCTGCTTGCAGACCTACCCCGGACCGATTCAGATTGTGCTCGGTGTCAGCAATGCAGTGGATCCGGCAGCGGCGGTTGCGCGGAGGCTGATCACGAGGTTTCCAGACCTCGATATCGAGTTGATGGTCGGCGCTCAAACGCATGGCGCCAACCGGAAGATCTCCAATTTGATCGATATGGCATCTCACGCCCGGCACGATGTGATCGTCCTGTCGGACAGCGACATCAAAGTTGATCGTGCATATCTTCGGCAGGTGGTCGCTGCGCTCGATGAGCCGGGCATTGGTCTCGTAACATGCCTCTATCGCGGTCGGACGTCGGATAGCGCACTCTGGTCCCGCCTTGCCGCGATGGCCATCAACTATCACTTCCTGCCCAACGTTCTGGTGGGACTCAGACTAGGACTGGCTCGGCCCTGCTTCGGCTCGACCATTGGCCTGCGCAGGGAGACGCTGGATCGGATCGGCGGGTTCGGCCGGTTCGCCAATCAACTGGCAGACGACTACGCGATCGGTAAGGCGATAAGGGATCTGGGGCTTCACGTGGCCATTCCGCCGATGATCGTCGACCACGTTTGCTCGGAGCAGACCTTGCGTGGGCTCGCCCGCCACGAGCTGCGCTGGGCACGCACCATTCGCCTCATCGACCCGGCAGGTCATGCCGGCTCGATCGTGACGCACCCGCTGCCCTTTGCGCTTGCGGCGGCCGTCCTCGGCGGATTGAGCGGAACAGGACTGGGGATAATCGTGCTGGCGCTTGTCTGCCGTGCGCTGGCTCCTGTACAGACCGAACGTATGCGCGGGACCGGCGGGAGCTCGCTCTGGCTCACTCCGCTACGGGATCTCCTGAGCTTCGCGATACTGCTGGTAAGCTTCCTGCCGGGACCAGTGACGTGGCGTGGGCAGCGTTTCGCTGTTCGGTCCGATGGGACGCTGACACCCACATGAGGGAGCATACCCATGCGCACGCTCTTCCTGCAGGCTCCGTCCTACGAGGGCTTCGACGGCGGCGCCGGCTCGCGCTATCAGGCGCGGCGCGAGATTCGCTCCTTCTGGTTCCCGACCTGGCTCGCCCAGCCGGCCGCCCTGGTGGCGAACAGCCGGCTCGTTGACGCGCCTGCGCACCGCCTGAGGCTCGTCGACATTCTGCCCCTGGCCCACGACTACGACCTCGTCGTTGCGCACACGTCGACGCCGTCGTTCGGCTCCGATGTGAAAGCCATCGAGGCGCTGAAGGCGGTGAATCCGCGCCTTAGGGCAGGCTTCATCGGCGCCAAAGTCGCCGTCGAGGCAGCCAAGAGCCTGGCGAAAGCGCCGGCGGTCGATTTCGTTGCGCGCAACGAGTTCGACTTCACGATCAAGGAGATCGCCGGCGGCCGCTCCTGGAAGGACATCAAGGGCCTCAGCTACCGCAATGGCAACGGCGTAGTGGTGCACAACGACGATCGCACGGTACTGGAAGATATGGACCAGCTTCCCTTCGTCACGCCGGTCTACAAGCGGGATCTCGAGATAGAGAGATACTTCATCGGCTATCTGGAGCACCCCTACATCTCGCTCTACACGGGTCGTGGCTGCAAATCGCGCTGCACGTTCTGCCTCTGGCCGCAGACCGTGGGTGGCCACCGCTATCGTACGCGCAGCGTCGGCCATGTCATCGACGAGATAAGATGGGCGAGATCGGCATTCCCGCAGGTCAAGGAGTTCTTCTTCGACGACGACACCTTCACCGACAACCTGCCGCGCGCGGAGGCCATCGCCCGCGAGCTCGGGAAGCTCGGAGTGACGTGGTCCTGCAATGCCAAGGCGAACGTTCCGCGCGCCTCGCTGAAGGTTCTGCACGACAACGGGCTCAGGCTGCTGCTGGTCGGCTACGAGTCGGGCAACCAGCAGATCCTGCACAACATCAAGAAGGGGATGCTGGTCGATGTCGCGCGGCAATTCACCAAGGATTGCCATGAGCTTGGCATCACCATCCACGGCACGTTCATCCTCGGCTTGCCCGGGGAGACCAGGGAGACCATCGAGCAAACGATCCGGTTCGCCACCGAGATCAATCCGCACACAATCCAGGTCTCGCTCGCGGCCCCTTATCCGGGCACATTCCTCTACGATCAGGCCGTCCGCGAGGGCTGGCTCGATGCCGAGCACGCCGAGTTCGTCGACGACAGCGGCGTTCAGGTGGCTCCGCTGCATTATCCACATCTCTCCCATGCGGAGATCTTCGAGTCGGTGGAGACCTTCTACAAGCGCTTCTACTTCCGCTCGGGCAAGATCGCGTCGATTGTCGGCGAGATGGTGACGAGCCCCGCCATGATGAAGCGGCGACTGCGCGAAGGGATCGAGTTCTTCCAGTTCCTGCGTGAGCGGCGCACAGCCGCCTCCTAGCCTAGCCGCCGCCCCTGGCCTTCTTCCGTGGCGGCCCCATCAGGATCGGCTGGAACAGCACGGCGGCGGCAAGGGTCGTCGCCAGCGACAGAGCCAGCAGCTTGCCCATGCTGGACGTGCCGGGGTGGTTCGAGAACCACAGGCTCCCGAACGCCGCAGCCGTGGTGAGCGCACTGAACAGAACCGCACGCGTCAGAGGGGAGGCGAGCGGGCTGGTCTCGCCGCCGCGCCACGCCAGCACGTAGTAGATCTTGAACGCAACGCCCACCCCCAACAGAAGCGGCAGCGCGATGATATTGGCAAAGTTGAGCGACATCCCAAGGAGCACCGCCAGCTCGAGCGTCACCACGCTGGCAAGCAGCAGAGGCAGGAGCGTTAGGAGGACGTCGGTGACGCGCCTGAGGACGATGAGGAGGATCAGCGCGATCAGCACCACCGAAAGAGCGGCCGCTTGAATGAAGGCGCCGACCACCGTGCTCGCCGACTCCTGGACAAGGATGGGCATGCCGACGGCGTCGGGTGCCAATGCGAGCACCGCAGCGGTAAATCGCTTCAGCGTTTCGTTGTCGTGTCGGTCGCCTGCGGGTGCAACCTCGACGCGGGCCCTGCCATCTTCCGTCACCCAGTCCTTCACGAGATCGCCGGGTAGGCTGTCGATCGAGACCGGCTGCGCCCGGAGAAGCTCACGCAGCTGCTCGAGGCGAATCTTGAACCCCGACATCAGAGCGTTCTCGGCTTGGACGCGGATTGCGCGCTCCGCGCGCGCAAGCTGCAGCAGCGAGGCTGCCAGGCGCCGCGGAACGGGCGCAACATCTTCGTCATCGCTGCTGATCTCAGCGAATGCCTTAGCCGTCTCGCTCAAGGCCTCGATCGTCTCCCCGTCCGTGGGGGCCGGCTTCATTTCGAAAGGCGTAAGCGTCGGCTCAAGCAGGGCCGCCACATCGGCGATGATCGCGAGCTTCTCGGCCTGAGTGTCGGGCACAAAGCTCTGGATGGTAACCGTGTGCGACACCTCCGGCAGTTGCTCGATGCGCCGGGCAAGCGCATTCGCGGCAGCAATGGAAGGCGCCAGGATCTCGATGGTATCGGGCGCGGTCGCCGGATCCTTCATCAGGTCGAGCAGCGTCGTGACGGATTCGACCTTCGGACTTCTCAGGTTGAGCGGGTTGAAATCGAACTTGAGCTCCCTTAGCAGCGGCAAGCCGGCGATCACCATGGCCCCGCTCAGCGCCAGTATCAGGCGCCTATGCCGGGCAACGAAGCGATCGACGGGGGCGAGTGCGCAATAGCCGATCTCCTGAGCCTCCCTGGACGGTCTCAGAACGGCCAGCAGAGCCGGCAGCAGCGTGATGCTCGTGATGAAGGCGACGATCATGCCAGTGCCGGCGATGAGCCCCAGCTCCGACACGCCCCTGTAGTCCGTCGGGAGGAAGGCCAAGAACCCCGCTGCGGTAGCGGCTGCCGCCAGGGCGAGGGGCTTGCCGGCCTTCCGGGCCGCCGAGACCAGCGCTGCCAGCAGGTCGTCGTTCTCGTGCCGCTCATGGCGGTAGCGGACGGCGAACTGAATGCCGAAGTCGACGCCGATGCCGACGAACAGCATGGCGAAGGCGACCGATATGAGGTTCAGGGTGCCGACCATCGCCAGGCCCGTGGCTGCGGTGACGGCAAGCCCCACGAAAAGGCTGATCACGACAGCCGCCATGAGCCGGGCCGACCGCAAGGCGAGCCAGAGGATCAGGAGCACGGCGCTTACAGTCAAAACAGAGTTGAGCAGGGCGCCGTCGGCAAGCGTGCTGAATTCCTCGTCGGCTAACGGGACCGCGCCGGTCAAGCGGACCGTCACGCCGTTCTCGGGCACAAGGCCAAGGGCTCGGGCAGCATCGCGGATGGCGCCTGAAGCCGCGGCACCGGGCTCAAGGAAGCGGTAGTCGAGCACCGGCTTAACGTGGATGAAGCGGCGCAAATCGCGGCGGCGCGGTGCCTCCCCCATCATCAGCTCGCCCCAGGAGAGAGCAACTTTGCGGTTGGCGGCGAGCGCCTCCAGCGTATCAGCGATGACTGACAGCGGCTTGAGGAACTCATCCATCTTCAGCCGGCCGGCGTTCATGCCCACGGGAATGAAGCCGAGAGCACCAGCGAAGCCGCGCAGCGTCGGGTCTGCTGCCAGGGGGCCGAGGAAGGGCTGGGCGCGTATCACATGCTCCGCCGTCTGTTCCACCTCCTTCACCGAAAGGAACAGCAAGCCGTTCCGGTCGAAGAACGGTCCTCCGTCCGGCCGGCGAACGGCCTGAAAAAGGTCCGTCCTCCGTGCAAGCGCCGCAACAAGAGCGCGGGCGGAGCTGTCGGCGATCTCGGGGGTGAGACCATCCACGACGACCGCGATCGCGTCCGCTCGGTGTGGAAACGCCGCGTCGAGCTGCAGCTCGCGCTGGCGCCAGGGCAGCGCCGATGAGATCAGCTGACTGGTGTTGGTATCGATTGCGAAGTTATGACGTGCGTACGCCACTGCCCCCGCAGTGCCGATCATGGCCGTGATGATGACGAGCCAGGGGAAGCAGCAGCAGGCTCGCGCACACCTGACAATAACAGTTTCGAGCATATCAGTTCTCAGAGCAGCTCTCCAATTCTCGCCCGTTGCGGACAAAACCCATACTGCGACAGTTCACAAGGATCAGTCTCCTGTCGGTGGATTTGATCCACGAGCAGAACCTGACGCCCTCATAGCATTAACAGAATGGCATTCAACGAAATACATCCGCTGACTGATATGAAAGCGGATGTTTGTCGTATTTTACTGGGGAACGAAGAGGGCTTGCTGGCATTGCTGCGCCGCTCCGTGTACCGTACGAATCGGAGGGGGCTGCATCGACCGCGTTTCAGACGTCGGTGGCCTGCTGCCCTGCCGACGGGGTCGAGTTGGCCTCAGGTCTTCAGGATCGGGTGAGGGCATGAAGGTGATCTTGGCCCAGCCGCGCGGCCACTGTGCCGGCGTCGTTCGAGCCATCGAGATCGTCGAGCGGGCCCTTGAGAAGTATGGACCGCCGGTCTATGTGCGGCACGAGATTGTGCACAACCGCCATGTGGTTGAGAGCCTGAAGGCCAAGGGCGCACGCTTCGTAGAGGACCTCTCGGAGGTTCCGCGCGGTGCGCGCACGATCTTTAGTGCACATGGTGTGTCGCAAGTGGTCGAGAATGACGCTGAAGCGCGGCAGCTCTCCGTGCTCGACGCGACCTGTCCACTTGTCGCCAAAGTCCACAGCCAAGGGCGGCGCTATCTCGGTCAGGGTCGAACGGTCATCCTCATCGGCCACGCGGGCCATCCGGAGATCGAAGGGACCATCGGGCAGCTCGATGGACCAGTGCACTTGATCCGCGACCGGGGTGATGTGCAGCGGCTGGATCTGCCGGCTCATACTCCTGTGGCCTATATCACGCAAACAACGCTCAGCGTGGGCGACACGCGGGCCACTATCGATGCCCTCAAGGCGCGGTTTTCCGACATTGTCGGTCCAGAGACGCGCGATATCTGCTATGCGACACATAACCGCCAAACCGCGGTTCGGGAGCTGAGCAAGATCGTCGACGTCCTTCTCGTCGTGGGCGCCGCCAACAGCTCGAATTCGAACCGCCTACGCGAGATCGGTGCCGAAGCCGGCATCCCCAGCTACCTGGTTGCGGACGGAAGCGCGCTCGATCGCGAATGGTTTTCCGGCAAGGCGACCATCGGCCTGACGGCCGGCGCCTCGGCTCCCGAGGTGCTGGTGGAGAACGTCATCAAGGCACTGGGCCGGTTCGGCCCGGTCGAGGTGGCGACGCTGCCCGGCATCGACGAGAAGATCAGGTTCACGCTGCCGGCGGAGCTGACCACCGCGCCTGCCTCGCCGTCGCGGGCTCTCGACCCGAGTCACGCCTAGCGAGGACGACGACGGGTGGGAATCCCTCTTCATCAGGCGCTCTCGATCGGGCTCTACGTGCTGCGTCAGCATCTCCGGGGGCGCAAGCGCTACCCGCTGGTGCTGATGCTCGAGCCCCTGTTCCGCTGCAACCTCGCCTGCGCTGGCTGCGGCAAGATCGACTATCCGGACAAGATCCTGAACCAGAGGCTCTCGGTCGCCGACTGCATGGAGGCGGTCGACGAGTGTGGAGCGCCGGTGGTGGTTCTCGCCGGCGGCGAGCCGCTGCTGCACAAGGAATTGCCGGAGATCGTCACGGGTGCCCTCGCCAAAGGCAAGTTCGTCACGGTCTGCACCAATGCCTTGCTCATGGACAAGAGGCTGGCGCAGTACAAGCCGCACAACCGGTTCAATTGGTCGGTGCATCTCGACGGCGACAAGGGAATGCATGACAAGTCGGTGTGCCAGCCGGGCGTCTACGAGAAGGCCGTCGCAGTCATCCGGAAAGCGAAGGCCAAGGGCTTCCGTGTCAATATCAATTGCACGCTCTTCAACGATGCCGAGCCGGCGCGGGTGGCACGGTTCTTCGACGGCGTGAAGGCGCTGGGTGTCGATGGAATCACGGTCTCGCCCGGGTATGCCTACGAGCGGGCTCCCGACCAGCAGCATTTTCTCAACCGCTCGAAGACCAAGCAGCTGTTTCGCGAGATCCTCCGACGTGCGCCAAGACGAGGCGCATGGTCGTTCTTCCAATCGCCGCTGTTCCTCGATTTCCTGGCCGGAAATCAGACGTATAAGTGCACGCCTTGGGGCAACCCGACGCGCGCCGTCTTCGGCTGGCAACGCCCCTGCTATCTCCTTGGTGAAGGCTACGCCAAGACCTTCAAGGAGCTGATGGACGATACCGACTGGGACCGGTACGGAACCGGCAACTACGAAAAGTGCGCGGATTGCATGGTCCATAGCGGCTTCGAGGCAACCGCCGTGGTGGACGCCGTCAAGCGCCCCTGGAAAATGGCAGCGTTGGCGCTCAAGGGTATCGACACGGACGGTCCCATGGCCCCCGAGATACCGCTCGATCGCCAGCGTCCGGCGGAGTATATGTTTTCCCTCCATGTCGCTGAGAAGCTAGCGGCAATCGAAAAATCCGAGACCGGGGCCCAGAAGCTGGACGCAGCGGAGTAGCTGCCGCATCGCTCGTCCCGTGTCGAGGGCTACTGCGACGAGAGCGGGCGCCTGGGCGGGGTGGCGCACAAGCGATCGCAAGCAGGCGCCGATATCGGTTGTCCCATCCGGTCTCATTCCCGCCAGAGCGGCGGGCGGCAGCGCGCGGCTCACGGGATCGGCAATCACCCGTATGACGGCGAGCGGCAGCCCGTGGCGGGTGGCGAAATCGGCCACAATGTGGCTTTCCATATCGACCGCGACTGCGCCGGCCGCAGCGTTGAGTGCTCGCTTCTCGGTCGGAGTGGACAGCGCCTCATCGACCCCGGCTATCCGGTGCACGGCGGCCGCGCAAAGCCGTTCCCCCAGCCACGCGGTCCATGTGGGATCGGCCCGGTAGAGCTTTCTGGCGTCCATGACCTCGCTGCCGATCAGGCAGGCTCCCGGCTTCAGGTCCTCGCTCAGCCCGCCGGCTATGCCGAAGCTCGCGATGGCTCGACCGCCCTCTGCGATCGCACGCTCGATAAGCGCGGCGAGGCGGGTTGCGCTGCCGCCGCCAGCCACAGGCCTCACGTGGCCTGACCTGGCAGCGATCCGCGCCTCCGCGAGGAGGCCCGTCGCGGCGATCACAAAACCAGCGTCACACCGACTGGAGGTCACATGCCCACCGCTACGGACCTGGCGTTGGCGGCCATCAGGTTGCGATAGCGCGCCAGCGCCCATAGCGGGAAGACTTTCGGATAGCCGTGGTAACGCAGATAGAAGACTCGCGGAAAACCAGTGGCCGTGAAGCGCGCCTCGTTCCAGAAGCCGTCCCCTCCCTGCGTGCGCATGAGATAGTCGACGCCGCGCGCCACAGCCGGATGATCGATCTCCCCGGCTGCCATCAATCCGAGGAGGGCCCAGGCGGTCTGCGACCCGGTGCTTGGCGCCGGCTCATAGGCCTTGTAGTCGGGTCGGTAGCTCTCGCCGTCCTCCCCCCAGCCGCCGTCGGGGTTCTGGATCGACAACAGCCACGCGACCGCATTGCGCACCTCGTCCGATGCCGCGTCGACACCGGCCGCGTTCAGCGCGCACAGCACCGACCACGTGCCATAGATGTAGTTCATGCCCCAGCGGCCGTACCAGCTGCCGTCCTTCTCCTGCATGCGCCTCAGATAGGCGAGAGACCGGTCCAATGCCTCCCTATAGCCCGGCTTGGCGCCAAGCTGCGCCAGCATCGACACGCAGCGCGCGGTCACGTCCGCGGTCGGCGGATCGAGCAGTGCCCCGTGATCGGAGAACGGGATGTGGTTCAGATACTCGTACGTGTTGTCGGCATCGAAGGCACCCCAGCCGCCGTTGCGGCTTTGCATCCCCGCCACCCATTCCTGCCCACGTTCGATGGCCTGCCCATAGTCCGAGGAGAGGCCCGCCACCGGCCGCCGCGAAGCCCGGTCCATGGCCATGACGACGACGGCCGTATCGTCGAGATCTGGGTAGTGCGCATTGGCGTACTGGAACGCCCAGCCGCCGGGACGCGCGCAAGGCCGGCGTGCCGCCCAGTCGCCCACCGTGTTCAGCACCTGCCGCGGCTTCAACCATTCGAGCCCGCACCGCGCGGACTTCTCGGCCGCCGGTGCGCCGACCTCGATCAGCGTGTGCGCGGCAAGCGCCGTATCCCACACCGGCGACACGCAGGGCTGGCAATACGCCTCGTCTTCCTTGATCACCAGCAGCTTGTCGAGCGCGACGCGGGCCGTGCGGCGGTCCGGGTGCTCCGGCGGATAGCCCAGGGCGTCGTACATCAGCACAGAGTTCACCATCGCCGGGAAGATGGCGCCGAGCCCGTCCTCGGCATTCAGCCGCTCGGTCACGAACTGCACCGCCTTGCCGATGGCACGCTTGCGCGTAGTGGCTGGGAAGAACGGGTCGGCCATGCGCAGCATCCGGTCGATCCCGCCGAACACCTGCGCCCAGGGCCATTTCTGGTGCGGGCCTTTGGGCCAGACGCGAACCTCATCGGGCGCCGTGACGAACAACTCGTCGATGCGGACACACTTGGGATTGAGTGCCCTCGGCTTGAGCGCGTTGAGGACGGTGAGGGGCACAACCACCGTGCGTGCCCAGTACGAGATCTTGTCGAGATGGAACGGAAACCAGCGCGGCAGCAGCATGATCTCTACCGGCACCACCGGCACACCGCGCCAGGGAATGGCCCCATAAAGCGCCAGCAGGTTGCGGGTGAACACGTTGCTGGCGGCAGCCCCGCCGTTGGCGTGTATCCATTGACGCGCGCGCGCCATATGTGGCGCGTCGGGCGGATCGCCGATCATCCTCAGGGCGAAATACGCCTTGACACTGGCGCTGATGTTGGAAGCGCCATCGTGGAACAACGGCCATCCGGCATCGGCCGACTGAACACGCCTGAGATACACCGCAATCTTGCGCTCCAAATCCGCGTCGACCGGCTCGCCGAGATAGTGGCGCATGAGCACGTACTCGGCGGGAATGGTGGCATCCGCCTCGAGCTCAAAGACGAAGTGGCCGTCCGCTCGCTGCAGGACGAGGAGCGCGGTGGCCGCCGCATCGATGGAGGCATCGAGGCCCGCACCTGAGACCGGCTTTTGCAAGCTACGGAGTGCGGCCTGAGCGTGCGCCGTGGTCATATCATTCATTCCCCCGATGACCTGTCTCGCCACCGTCTAGCAGGATTGCGCCGTGCTCACCATGTCGGCGGCCCGGTTTCCAGAGCGAATTGCACCTTCGATGGTGGCCGGCAGCCCCGTCGCCGTCCAATCGCCCGCGAGAACGAGGTTGCGCCATCGCGTTCGCGCGTCCGGCCGACGCGCATCCTCCTCCGGCAGCGCGGCAAAGGTTGCACGGCGCTCCTTGATGATCTGCCAGCGCGGCATCGCCGCGTCGATGCCGGTCAGGGCCGCAATCTCGCTCCAGGTGGCGCGGGCAAGCTGCTCACGTGGTGTCTCGCTGAAGCGGTCGGCGGCGCTAACCGTGACCGACATCCGGTCGGGAAAGGAGAACAACCATTCGGTCATTGCGTTGACGACGCCGAGCATTGGCGGTAGCCCCGGCGGTGGCGATATGGCGAAGTGCGCGTTGAGGATGGCGCGGAACCGCTTAGGCGCTGTCAACTCCGGCACGAGCGCCGCCCCAACCCAGGCGGGCACGGCGAGGATGACCACGTCGTCACGAGTTAGCTCGACGACATCCTCCCCGAAATCGAGCGCTCGCACGCGGTCCTCCGCAAGGTCGAGCCCCTGCAGCTGACGGCCAAACCGGACGACGGCGCCGCGCCGATGGAGATAGGCGAGCGCCGGATCGACGAAGGCGGCCCCCAGGCCGTCGGCGGCAACGAGTGGCCGGCATGCCGCGCCACCACGCGCCAGCGACTCGCGCACGACGGCTCCGGCCAGGCGCGCCGATGCCTCGCGCGGGTCGGCGTTGAGTGCGGCGAGCAGGACAGGGCGCCACAGCCGCTCGTAGAGCGGCCCGGTGCAGTCCATGACCTCGGCGATGGTCTGATCGTGTCTGGCCGTCAGAAGCCGTGCGAGTGTAAGATAGTCGAGAGCACGGGTAGCAGGCACGCGCCTGGTCTTCGAAAGTATCCACCACGGCAGGCGGCCGTGGTTCGGCCGCAGTCGCCAGCGCCGCCCCGTCGCGAGGTCGGCGAAGGCGAACTCGGCTTCGCGCGGACCCGTCAGTTTGCCCTCGCTGCCGATCATCTTGAGAAAACCTATGGCGGCGTGATTGCCGGAAAGAAGCAGATGATTGCCATTGTCGATGACGAGTTCCAGTGCCGGCTCGAAATAGGAGCGGCAGCGGCCCCCTGCGTGCCGGGCGGACTCGTGTACGATGACGGCGCGGCCTGCGGACGCCAAGCGCACGGCAGCCGATAAGCCGGCGAGCCCGGCCCCGATCACATGAATGATCCCGCTCGTGCTCAAAAGAAGCCGTGACGCAGGATGGGCCAAAGGAGCTGCGACCGGGTCGGCCGCACCGATGCTCGCGGCGCCGCCCAACCGCGCGCGACAAGCCTCTCCAAGATCGCCCTATAGACAGACGCCATCAGACGCGGCGAAAGCGCGGCGGCGCGGCGGCAGCGCAGGCTGACGGCATTGGCCTCGGCGAAATGCCGCCGTGCCCGCTCCGCCACCAGCATGCAGGCCTGTCCGAGCGCCGGATGTCCAAGGACCTCGCCAGTGTCGCGGCTGGCGATGCCGGCCGCCGACAACGCCTCGCTCGGAACGTAAAGGCGCCCCATCTCCGCATCCTCGTCCAAATCGCGCAGGATATTCGTCATCTGCAGCGCGCGGCCCAGATGATGGGCGAGCTTCGGTCCGTTGCTCTCGTCGACGCCGAAAATCCTCACCGACAGGCGGCCGACCGCCGACGCGACACGGTCGCAATAGAGATCAAGGGTCGCCCAGTCCGGCGCACGGATATCCGCTGCGACATCCATGTGCATCCCGTCGATAACAGCGAAGAAATCCTCCAACCGGAGATCGAAGCTCGCGATCGGCATTGCCAAACCGCGCGTCAGGTCGGTGACGCCCTTGCCCGAGTAGAGCCGGCACAGATCCTGACGCCAGCGCTCCAGCGCGTCCCTCCGGTCCGACTGCAAGCCCGGATCGTCGGCGATGTCGTCGACCGCGCGACAGAACGCATAGACCTCGTACATGGCCTGACGCTGAGCACGGGGCAGGATGCGCATGGCGGTGTAGAAGGAGCTGCCCCGTGCCAGAGGGCTGGCGCTCGTGGTCGTGCGCTGGGCCGCGGTGGAGACATCTTGCACCATGTTCGCCAATCATCACCTCCGGTGGTCGCGACCGGCCGATCTGAGGTCAGGCGCGGCCCCCTATGCGGCCCATGAGGGCCCAAGCTACCGAGCGCGCAACCACGGCAAAGGCCTCCGCCTTGGTCAGGTGCACACGCTCCCTGAGAGGATCGCGTGTGAGCAGCAAGCAAGTGAGCTTCCGCGCGAGACCAACAACGGCTGCAGTCTGGGCGGCGAGTCTGAGGCTCGTTACTCTGTAAGGCAACTTTGTGGCGTCGGACAAAAGCTCCCCGGTCTTGTTGGCGAGCGACGTGAGGCAGGCGCGAAGCTGCAATGAGGACTGAGGCATTGCCAGCGCCTCGACGCTGGCGCCGTGAGAGGCAAGCTCGTCGAGCGGAAGGTATACGCGATCGAGCGCGCGGTAATCCTGTGCGCAGTCCTGCATATGATTGATGACCTGCAGGGCTGCGCACAGGGCATCCGACGCTGGCCAGGTCGACCGGGGCTCCCCGTGCACATCGAGCACGAAGCGCCCCACTGGCATGGCGGAGTAGCTGCAATAGTGCATCAGCTCGCTCCAGTCGCGATAGCGGCGCTTGGTGACATCGAGGCGGAACGCCGTGAGGAGATCGAGGGCATGGCGCGGTGTGAGTCCCGTGCCGGAGAGCAGGCGGCGCAGCGGCAGGGCATCCTGGACCGCATCGGTGCTTCCGAGCAGCGTTGCCTCGAGCAGGTCCAGCGCGACGAGCTTATCCCGCTCTCCGAGATGCGCATGATCGGCCACATCGTCGGCGGCCCGGGCGAATCGGTAGAACGCGAGAATAGGCTCGCGAAAGCGCGGGGCGATGAGAACCGATGCGACCGGGAAATTCTCGTCCCGCTCCGTCTTCCCGGATTTGAGATCGGCGATGTCGGTCATCGACTGGCGGGGATCGCCTGAACGCGACCCTTCCACAGTCCGCCCCGCCCGCGCCAGTGCTGGCAGGCGGAATCGATTGTGAACATCACATAGGCTCCAGCTATCGCCGGCAGCGCCGCTCGCCAAATGGGCGACAGCCGGTATTGGCGCAGCGTCGGCTGGAATGCGGTCGACATGAGCGCCCACGCCGCGCCAGCGATGAGATTCGCCGGGAAGCCTCCGGCGAAGGCCAAGGCGGGGGCGGCGACGTACGTCACGGCCATGCCGGCGATCGTTCCTGCAAGCAGGAGCGGCGAGTACCGCAACTGCGCGTAGGCGGACCTGGCGACCATGCGCCTGATGTCATTCATGTGCGGATAGGCTCTCAGGCTGATGACTCGGTCGGTCAGTCCGAGCCAGATCGGTCCCTGCGCCTTCATCACCCGCGCCAGCGCGCAATCGTCGATCAGGGCGCCGCGTATGGCCGAGATGCCACCCGCAGTCTCCAGGGCCCGGCGCTCGACCAGCATGCAGCCGCCCGCAGCCGCCGCAACTCTTGGGGTCCGGGCGTTCACCCAGGCGAAGGGGTAGAGCATCTGAAAGAAGAAGACGAACGCCGGGATCAGCGCCCGCTCCGCCAGGCTTACGCAGTTCAGCTTGGCAATCAGAGACGTCAGCACAAGGCCGTTCGCGCGTGCGCGCGCCACCACACGCGTCAAGCTTTCGGGCGCATAGACTATGTCTGCATCGGTGAGCAGCAGGTAGCGCGGTAAATCGGGGAGGCGGCTGGCGTAGGCGATGCCCTGCGCCTGGGCCCATACCTTGCCGGTCCAGCCTTCCGGCGGCGGCCCGCCGCCCAGGACGGTGACCTCGCGCCGCCCGTCTTCGGCTATGCGCCGGGCCGCATCGGCGGTGCCGTCCTCGCTCTGATCATCAACGATGACGATCGAGAGGGGACCGCGGTAGTCCTGGACCAACAGCGAGGCGAGGCTGCGCGGCAGCATATCGGCCTCGTTGCGGGCGGGCACGACAGCGACCACGCTCGGCCAATCCTCCCTGCCCGCGCCGATGCCCACGCGGGGCGGCGGATCATGACCCTCATGCTCGCGCCCGAGCCAGAAACCGCCCCGGCCCAGGAGCAAGGTCACCCAGATGGCCAGCGCGATGGCAGCCAGGCCGAGCTCGGTGGTCATCGAATGTAGCCCGCCTCGTGGAACCACTGAATCGCGTCCCCGACCGCCACATCAGCAGGTCTTGCTTTGTAGTCGAGTTCCCGCTTCGCCTTTTCGGAGGTGAAGAACATGCGGCTCTTGGCCATCCTCAGCCCATCGAGAGTCACGAACGGCTCGCGGCCGGTGAAGTGGGCGGCGGCCTCGGCGGCGTAGGCCAGCGGAAAGATCAGATGCCGTGGCAGGCGCAGGCGCGGGGGGCGGCGCCCGGCGAGGCGCGCGATTCTCCCAAGCATCTCCGCCAGCGTCATGTTCTCTCCGCCAAGGATATAGCGCTCGCCGATGCGTCCATGCCGCAGGGCCGCGACGTGTCCGGCGGCCACGTCGTCGACATGGACGAGGTTGAGTCCGGTGTCGACGAACGCCGGCATGCGGCCCGACGCCGCCTCGATGATGATGCGGCCCGTGGGCGTAGGCCTCACATCGCGCGGACCGATAGGGGCCGTCGGATTGACAATGACCACCGGCAGGCCTTCGCTGGCGATCATGGACTCCACCAGCCGCTCGGCCGCAACCTTGCTGCGCTTGTAGGTGCCGATAGCCTCCGTCTCCGCGAGCGGCATCGTCTCGTCGGCCATCTCGTCCGCATGGCAGCCTGGCCGGGCGGGCTTCAGCGTTGCGACGCTCGAGGTATAGACGATGCGCTCCGCGCCCGCGGCCTTCGCGGCCTCGATGACCACGCGTGTTCCCTCGATGTTGTTGCGCAGGATGTCGTCCGGGTTGCGCGCCCACAGCCGGTAGTCGGCGGCAACATGGAAGACGTAGCGCGTGCCCTTTACCGCCCGTCCGACTGCCGCGATATCGCGCATGTCGCCCTCGGCGATCTCGATGCCGAGGCCGTCGAGGTTGGCGCGCGGACTGCTCGGACGCACAAGGGCGCGCACAGCGAATCCCGCCCCGAGCAAGGCACGCGCCACGGCCGAACCGACGAAGCCGGATGCTCCCGTCACAAACACTCGGCCCCTGCTCGACAAGACCTCCGGTTCCTCCGCCTTAGACCGGCTCAGCTGCGCCGGCTGGTGACGAAATGAGCGGCTTCCTCCAGGCTTGCCCCCCGACGTCCGAAGACCTTCAGGGCGGAGACAGCTTCGCTGCCCAGCGCACGCAGTGTCTCGTGCGCGCCAGAAATGCCCAGCAGCGAGACGAATGTCGCCTTGCCCGCGCCGGCGTCCTTCCCTGTTGCTTTGCCGGTCTGCTCCGGGCTGCCTTCCGCGTCCAGGAGGTCGTCGCCAATCTGGAAGGCAAGCCCGATCGCACGCGCGTAGGCTTGCAGCGCCTCGCGCTCGGGCGCCGAGGCGCACCCCAGGATCGCGCCGGCATCGACCGAGAATTCGATCAGCGCGCCCGTCTTCAAGGCTTGAATCCTGCGAATGCTGGCCGTGTCCTGCAGGACGCCCTCGGCCTCAAGATCAAGCATCTGCCCGCCAGCCATGCCGCGCCACCCCGAGGCGCGCGCAAGGCCGAGCACAAGCTGCGCTCGGATCGCCGGGTCGGGGTGGGCGGCCGGCGCGCTCAGGATCTCAAAGGCAATGGTGAGCAGGCCGTCGCCGGCGAGAATGGCCGTTGCCTCGTCGAAGGCCTTGTGCACGGTCGGACGCCCCCGGCGCAAGTCATCGTCGTCCATGGCGGGCAGATCGTCGTGCACCAGCGAGTAGCAGTGGATGCATTCGATGGCCGCGGCCGTATCGAGTGCCTGCTGCTCGGTCACGCCGAAGAGAGCCGCCGCCTCGATGACCAGGTATGGCCTGAAGCGTTTGCCGCCGCCAAGCGTGGCGTAGCGCATGGCCTCGGCGAGGCGGACGGGTGCTAGTGGGGCGCCGCGGACATCGCCGAGAAGATGACGTAGCCGCTTCTCGACGGCATTCCGGCGGACTTCAACTCGTTCGGCGAAGAGCACGCAATCCCGATCCTCAGATGTCGGCCCACAGCCGGTGTAGCCTGCTGGCGTCGCGACGACAATCCGGTGAGCGCTCATCAGGACAATCTGCAAGAGAAATGCTCTGGAAAATCCAATCCCGTGGCAGCGACGCGTCCCGTCAAAACCTCGCATCGGCTGGACGCTGGCAGCAGCCGGCTTTCAAGGCCCCGCCTCGCCGCCAGGACACCTGAGCTGTATGAGCCGGCCGGCAGGCGCCTTCCGATGGGCTTAAGTACGCGATATCGAATCCCGGAGCATGAGCAGCATCAATCCTGCCTCGGTCCATACGGCCTCGCTGACGCACTCAACCTCCATCCGTTATCTGAGTCTCGATCACGGTGTACCTGGCGGGCTCCGTCCTGTAGCGGGGACGCCACCTGCTTCGCTCGACGTCGCGGCCGTTTCGCAGGCGCAGTACTTCTGCGTCGTGCTCGGCCGCCGCTCTGTCAGCGTACAGCTCCGAGGGTTGCCGACAAGAGGCGGCAATCATGGTCATGCTATTCGGCCCACCAATTCTTACCCAATATTGGTATCTGCTCTTCGTGCATTCCTCAAGGATTGCATAGCCATAGGTCAGTCTCATCGCTGCTTTCCGCCTGCATCTTTGCTGCTGCGTACGTCCTCTCACCCGCAACCCTGGGAGCTACCGTCCGCTGCTCGGCGAGACCATGGAAGGCGCGAGCAAGCCGCGACACGGTTACGGCGGCCAGGAGCTCTTCGACTCAATCACTGTATGCAGATCTAATCGTGGAAGCGCTGGTGTGCAGGCAAGGCAAATGGTAGGCGAAAGGCTCTTCCCAGCAACAAAATCGGCAAAGCGCAGCGTCGAGGCCACAATTGATCGCGATGCTCTTTGTGAGTTATATTTCGCATCAGCTTTCGCTATAGAATACCCGTGGTGTGCCGTGAAACCGCTAAGGAGACGTCAGAACGTTGCGTTCAACTGTATGTTGGCGATGCCAACGCATCGCCGAGCCAGCCGACGGCCAGCTCGACGGTGTCCATTGTCTAGCGTCAGCAGGAGCCCCCCCGGCTCTGCCGGGGAGGCAGTAGGAGTTTGACGAATCCGACAGTCCATCAGCGGATTTCCAACCGTGAGCAGCCACGCACACGGAAGGACCTCCACCGATGGACGAGTACCAAGCCTTAAGCCACACAACGTGGGACTGCAAATACCACGTGGTCTTCATCCCGAAGTGTCGAAGGAAGACCCTGTATTTGGAGCCGCGGGGGCATCTCGGCGAGGTGTTCCGCAGGTTAGCGGAGCAAAGGGAGTCGAAGATCCTTGAGGGGCACTTGATGCTGGATCACGTGCACATGCTGATCTTGATCCCACCGAAGTATGCGGTGTCGGAGGTGGTCGGGTTCATCAAGGAACGCCGGATGGGCCCATCCACGTCCCGCCGCACAAGCGGCGCGCTTATTGTATCAGGCAGCCGGAAGGCCCCGAGGATAGCGAACCGGCCGTGCGGCCCGGTTTGTCCGCCGTCAGGCTTAAATGCGCGGTCAAGGGCGAGCGGCCGGTCCAGCGGAAAGCGCTCTAGCCTCGGCTAGGCTGGATCGATGTCCGAGCCGGTTCGCGGCTAATCTTTCACTGAGCAAGCTCGGTAGAGCAGTCAGACCCGGAACTTGTATTCGATGCCGGGGCGGCGCTCGACGTCCGGTGGGAAGCTCTCGCGCTTCTCGTCGAAATAGCGCGCGCGGTGGTCGCCTTCCGCCACGGCATTGTACGTCAGATAGAGAACTCGTCGCGGGTGGTCTGCCAT
>Ga0070696_100000081_pt1 | contig 47585 bp, 43 predicted proteins | sample KBSK1253metaG_FD_65474 | JGI IMG/M metagenome (GOLD analysis project Ga0070696, IMG submission 65474) | Corn, switchgrass and miscanthus rhizosphere microbial communities from Kellogg Biological Station, Michigan, USA - KBS K1-25-3 metaG | ecosystem: Host-associated > Plants > Roots >... | reverse complement strand
CTGCTGCTGGACGAACCGACCAACAACCTGGACATCAATTCCATCCGCTGGCTCGAGAGCGCGCTCAACAATTACGACGCCACCATGGTGATCATCAGCCATGATCGGCACTTCCTCAATCAGGTGTGCACCCACGTTGCGGACCTCGATTTTCAGCAGCTCAAGGTCTATCCCGGCAACTACGACGACTTCATGCTGGCGTCGGTTCAGGCGCGGGCGCGCGTCGAAGCCGCGAACGCCAAAGCCAAAGACCGGATTTCCGACCTGCAGGAGTTCGTGCGGCGCTTTTCCGCGAACGCGTCCAAGGCGCGGCAGGCAACTTCACGCAAGAAGCAGCTGGAGAAGATCAAGATCGAGGAGATCAGGCCGTCATCGCGGCAGAATCCCTACATCCGATTCGAGCAAGGAAAGAAGCTCTACCGATCGGCGGTGTCCGTGGAGAAGCTGAGCTTCAGGTATCCGGGGACGGACACGGACGTACTCAGCAACATTACCTTGAACGTGGAAGGCGGCGAGCGTATCGCCGTCATCGGACCCAACGGCGCCGGCAAGACGACGCTGATGCGCTGTCTCGCGGGCGAGCTGCGCCCGACCGCCGGGCGCATCGTATGGGTGGAAAACGCCGTGCCGGGCTACATGCCGCAGGACCCGCAGGCCGAGTTCGAGGATAAGATCGATTTGTTCAGCTGGATGTCGCAATACACGGGCAAGGCCGACGACGACCAGATCGTTCGGGCGACCTTGGGGCGGCTGCTATTTTCCGGCGAAGAGACCAAGAAATCGGTCAAGGTACTTTCCGGCGGCGAGAAGGGCCGCATGATTTACGGCAAACTGATGTTGACCAAGCCCAATGTGCTGCTGATGGACGAGCCCACCAACCACATGGACATGGAAACCATCGAGTCGCTGCAGGTCGGCCTGGAGCACTACCCCGGCACGCTGATTTTCGTCTCGCACGACCGCGAATTCGTCGGCGCTCTCGCCACGCGCATCATCGAATTGCGGCCGGGCGGAGGCGTCGCGGATTTCAAGGGCAACTACGACGAGTATCTGAAGGGGCAGGGGATCGAGGCATAGCGTCGATGGCGCCGCCTCATTTTTCCGCCAAGACGGACTGCGGAAGCGGCGCCGATGACCAGCCGAGGGCCAGGTGAATGGCCACCGCGGCGACCACCACCGAGCCGCCGATGATGGTGCTCATGCCGGGTGTTTCATTGAATCCCAGCCATACCCATAGCGGCGCCAGCGGTGCGTCCAAGGAACCGATGAGTGCGGTTTCGATTGCCGGCAGCAGCCGCGCGCCGAGAGTGAACAGCGGAAGACCCACGGCGAAGATGGTGATGCCAAAAAGCGCCAGCAACATCAGATCGTGACCCGACACGCCGAGTGGTTCGCCCAGCGGCCAGGAGATCAATCCGCTCAGCAGCGCCGACATGCAGGCTGCCGGCATGAAGGGGATGCCGGGAAAATGTTTCGCGACCACCATGGCCACCGCCATGGTGAGCGTCATGCCGAGAGCGAGAAGGTCGCCCACCCATGCTCCGTCGCGCCCGAATCCCACCATCGTCGCGACTCCGATCAGGGCGATGAAACTGGAGGCGACGGCACCGGAGCTCGGCTTCTCATGCATCACCAGCCAGCCAAGACCGGCGGCAAGAAACGGAACCGTGGCGTAGATCACCGCAACATGTGCGACAGTGGTGTGCCGCAGCGCCGTCAAAAAGAAAATCATGCCTGCGGATGACTGCAGCACGAACAACCATCCGGGCCAGCCCAATCTGCGCAGCGACCTCCACGTCCCCTGTTGCGGCACCATCACGAGTACCACGGCGAGGCCCAACGCGCCCAAGATTCCGCGCCATGCCAGCAGGGTCCAGGAGTCGAGAGGAATGAGCCGAGTGAAATACCCGCTGGTACTCCACGCCACCGCGGATGCGGTGACATAGATGAATCCAAGCCGATGTCCGGACTGCGTCGCGGAATCCGCCGCCGCAGGAGGCAAGTCAGTCAAGCTCGCTTCAGCCTCCCGCGCCGGAAATCGGCGATGATCTCGCGCGCCGCATTGTGGCCGGGTGCCCCGGTTACGCCGCCGCCGGGATGCGTGCCGGATCCGCACATGTACAGACCCTTCAGCGGACCGCGATAATCGCCGTGCCCCAGCATGGGCCGCGCCGAGAACATCTGGTCCAAGCTCAACGCACCGTGAAAAATGTCGCCGCCGATCAGGCCGAAGGTGCGCTCGAGATCGAGCGGGCTCATGATCTGCCGCCCGAGCACCGAGGCTTTGAAATTCGGCGCATGGCTGTTGACGAGGTCGATCATGACGTCCGCGACTCGTTCGCGATGATCATCCCAGGACGCGCCGTCCGGCAGAACCGGCGCGACATGCTGGCAGAAAAGGCTGGCTACGTGTCGGCCGGGCGGCGCCAGGCTGTCATCCAGAGTCGACGGTATCAGCATCTCGACGATGGGCCGCTTCGACCAACCGCCGGCTTTCGCATCGAGATACGCCTGGTCCATGTAGGCGAGGCTCGGCGCCATGATGATGCCGGAGGTATGGTGTTCCGCGAGCACGCGGCCCGGCAATACCTTGAAGTCGGGCAACTCCGACAGGGCGACGTTCATGCGGAACGTGCCGGATCCGCAGCGCCATTGACTGATGCGCTCGCGAAAATCCTGCGGCAGAGCCGCCGCATCGATCAGCGATCCGTACAGCAGCTTCGGATTCAAATTGGAGACGACGCTGCGCGCTCGAATCGCCTCGCCTTTTTCGGTGACCACGCCCACCGCCCGGCCGCCTTCGACCAGTACTTCTCTCACCGGGCTCGCGACTCGAATGTCCACCCCGCGCTCGGCCGCGGCCTTGGCCATGGCCTGGCTGATCGCGCCCATGCCGCCGATGGCATGCCCCCAGGCACCCTTCTTGCCGTTGACCTCGCCGAATACATGGTGCAATAGCACATAGCCGGAGCCCGCCGCGTAGGGGCTCGCGTAGTTGCCGACGATGCCGTCGAACCCGTAGGCCGCCTTGATGGGCGCGCTTTCGAACCAGCCGTCGAGATAATCTCCGGCGGATTTGACGAACAAACCCAGGAGTTCACGCCGCATGGGCATGTCGAGCTTGGCGATGCGTTTGCCCAATCGCGCACCGCGCAGCAGTTCAGGCAGCGCTTCCAGCCAGCTGCCGGCGGTGACGTTGGGCGGTGTCTCGAGCACCAGGTCCCGCAGCACGTCGGCGATGATGTCGAGGCGCTCGCCATAGGCCGCGAGCCGCGCGGCGTCGCGCGCCGAGAACTTCGCCACTTCCTGCTCGGTCTTGCCGGCACCGATCTTGAGGTACTGCGTTTCGTCCAGCGGCAGGAAATTCGCCAGCTTGCGCTCGACCACGCGTAAGCCATGCCGCGGCAGGTCCAGATCACGGATGACTTTCGGATTGAGCAGCGACACGGTGTACGCGGCCACGGAATTGCGGAAACCGGGGTGAAACTCCTCGGTCACGGCTGCGCCGCCCACCACTCCGCGCCTCTCGAGAACGGTGACCTTGAGGCCGGCAGCCGCAAGATAGGCCGCGCAGACGAGGCCATTGTGGCCGCCGCCGATAATGACGGCATCACGCTGTTGGAAATCAGCCACGATTTTTCCTCAGGTCGTTCCGCACATGCCAGCCGCTGCCGGGCGCATGTTCGAGGCGGCTTTCCGGAATCAGGTCGCGCATGCGCCGCGCAAAACTGCGCAAAGAGACCTCGTTGCGTCCCAGTGGGCCCGGACTGTAGCTGCGCGATCCCATGCCGGTCTGCACGCGTTCGATGAGCGACTTGTCCTCCAGGCTGACCCGGCGGTTGATCCGCCAATTGAGGTAGCGTGCCGCGCGCATTTCGCGCCGGCTGTCCGGGTGTGCGTACGCAATCTCGCGGACCAGCGTTTCCGTGGGCGAGATCGGAATCATCTGCATGAAATCGATCTGATCCGGGTAAATATCGAAGGCCACGTTCGGCCACATCTTGAAGTAGGTCCACAGCCGCTGCCGATCGTCCGGCAGGTGCGGTGACTCCGGCAATAGGGTTTGATACATGCGCTCCGACAACTGCGACGAGGGCACCTCGCGCAGGTGACCCCACATTTTATCCACCCAGAGTTCCGCCTCGACGCCGTAGCTCTGTCCGAACAGGCGCGTGAGGCCCGGGTGCGCCACGGTAATGTGCATCGCGTCGGAGTAGTTGTCCGTCACGTTCTTCCAATTCACGTAGCGCGTGCGCAGCGTGACGCGGCCCAGCGGCTGCAACTCTTCGAGACGATAAGCGGCCAGTTCGTCCTGGTACGGCGCCAGCATCTCGGCGACGCCGGGCAGACCGGGCCGGAGGCGCACGAAGACGAACCCCTTGTAAATTTCGGTCTCGACGGGCTTGAGCCCATATCGCTCCAGGGCAAAGCCGGTAAATTCCTTGCGGTGGGTCACGGCGGTGAGCCGGCCGTCGAGGTCGTAGGTCCAGGCGTGGTAGGGGCAGACGATCCGCCCCGGGCAATGACCGGAGCCGCCGTCGACGAGCCGCGCCGCGCGATGGCGGCACACGTTGAAAAAGGCCTTTACCCCGCCCTCTGGGCCGCGCACGGCAACCATGGGTTCACCCAGAAAGTCCAGGGTGTGGTAATCGCCGGGATTGGGGATGTCGTTGAGGTGGCAGACTATCTGCCACGAGGTCGCAAACACCTGCTCCTTCTCGGCCTCCAGGAAGTCCGCGTCCCGGTATATCCAGCCCGGGAGACTGAACCCGTCCAGATCGGCGGCCGCATGGGCCGATAGTTCGTTGCGCAGCGAGCGTTTTGCTTCCATGATCGGGCCACCTCTCACGTCTTGTTGAACGGTAGTATAACAAGAGCACTCATACCGGCGCCAGCGGGCCGCTCAGGGCTTGCTGCGATTAGTGGAAGCATCGGTCTTTTTGGACTTCGGCTGCGCCAAAAGCCGCGGAAAGCCGCCGTTGCACAGAGCATTGACCCAGTCCTCGCACAGGGCGATCGCCTCGCGGGGCTTGAAAACCGTCGGACTCAAGCTCAATTCGACCCAGAAGCCGTCGAGCAGCGCGGACAGCGCAATTGCAGCCGGGCGCAGCCGGAATTGGGGCGCCGAGCCCGAGGTCACGAGCTGGCCCAGCAGCGACTCCAGGACGGATCGGTACTTGCCGTAGGTGCTGAAGTGCACGGCGCGGATTTCGGGCGAGTGCGCCACCATGCTCCAAAACACCAGCCAGACATTGAACAATTGGGGGTCGAGGATTTCCGGAGCGAAGGAGGCGCGGAAGAAATTGCTCAGCCGGTCGCGCGCCGATACCGCCTTGTTTTCCGCCTGGCGGCGGATCGAATCCAGCAGCGACAGGGCCAGCGTTTCATATGTTTCGGCGACCAGGCCCGACTTGCTCGGAAAGTGATGATTGATCAGGCCGATGGACACGCCTGCCGCCGCGCTTATTCGCCGCACGGAGACGCCCTCATGGCCGTGCTGCTTGAGGCAGCTCAAGGTCGCATCCACGAGCGCTTCGCGACGCACCTCGGGAGTTGCACGGTGGAATTTCGGAACATGCCGTTTCGTTGCCATTGGCGTCCTTTTTTCCGATTATACCGGAGCCTGGCCCAGGCCTCCGGCATGAGCCGATGGCGCGTCGGGAGAGACGGTTACTGCGGCGGCTCGCTCACGAACGCGCCGATGCGCTCCGTGACGTAGCGCCGGATGTCGAGATTCCAGTCTTCCATCGGTGCGTAGAATCCGTGCTTATGGACGCGAGCGCGAATCCCATCCTGCACGCTCTCGCACACCGTCCAATCCTGGCGGTTGATCAAATCCCAGAAATCCACGGCGTCGGACGGATCGAAGCCGGACTTCGCGATTTCATGAGCCTCGAACAGAAAATGGCAGGTGATGTCGGTGCGTTCGGCGCCGCGCGGATGCAGGATGAATGCCGCAACATGATCGCAGGCGATGCTCAGAAACATATTGGGGTACGCCAGTTCACCCTTGTGCCGCACCTGCTCGTCCTCATTCAAGCCCGGAAAGGCGCGCCGCCGGGAAGTCCCGCTGCGCGTGAAGGTGTACGCGCCATCCCGGTGCGGGATGCCGCGATTCCAGTCCAATTGGGCGCCGCCGGCCTCACGGAACGAGGGCACCAAGGCGCAGAGTTCGGGATGAACTCCGCCGCAGTGGTAGCACTCGTTGTAGTTCTCGCAAAGGATCTTCCAATTCGCGGCAACCTCGTAACGAATGGTGGCGCCGATTCGCAGCTGCTCCAGCGGGTAGCGCTGCAATCTCTCCGGAATGCCTGCCAGCTGGGCCGCCAGCGGTTTGGCCTCCGACGGCGTCAAATTCAAGAACACGAATCCGCCCCAGCTTTCCGCTCCGATGGGATAGAGATGGTAGTCCTGCTTGCGGAATCCCGTGGCCGCTCCCAGGTGCGGAGCGGCGACCAACGCGCCGTTGAGGTCGTACGTCCACTGGTGGTAGGGGCATACGATCAGGCCTCCCGCCGTGATTCCCCCGGCGAGGACCACGCGTGACGGGTCGGCCTCTCCCGGGCTGCGGCACAGACGCGATCCACGGTGGCGGCAGACATTATAAAACGCGCGCAATTGACCCTCGCGATTGCGCACCAGCAGCACGCTCTCGCCGAGCACGTCCAACACCAGGTAGTCGCCCGGATTGGGCAACTCTTCGTCGCGGCAGACGCCGATCCACTCGCGGAAGAAGATCCGCTCCTTTTCGGTGCGGAATATCTCCGGACTGCGATACCAGGTCGTGGGCAGAGTGTGTTCCAATCGTTCGGCGTTCATATGGGATAGTCCCGTGTGTAGGGGGCCGGGCCGGCCACGGCGTCGAATTCACGGGCATAGCGGTGTCCGCTGTGAACCGCGTGCACGATCGCTCCCGGCGCGAACGCGTCGCCGATGCGCGTCACGGCGGCGATGCCGGCCTTCTCGAGATCCGGCCCTTTTGCCATGAGTGCCTGGTAAAGCTCGTCGCGAGGCGCGCGCACGCCCACGATGACCAGTGATCGGCAGGCGATACGCGTCTCGGCGCCGCTGTACACATCGGCGATCGTGACCGCGTCGCCATCGAAGGCGGTGACTCGTTGCAGCGTGTGAATCGGCACATGCGCGTTGAAGAGGGCGCGATGCACCAGCGGCAGTTCATTGGTCATGAACGTCCAAGCGGAGGCGTTTCCGGCGGTGGTCACATAGGCCACATCGCCGACCGTCTTCGCCAGTTGCTCGGCGATGGCACCGGCCAAATAGTAATTGTCGAAGTCGAAAACCACGACGGGTCCCTGCGGCTTGGCGCCGGCGGCAAGATCATCGGGCGTGTATACCGCCGGCCCATCGAGTTCGCCGACCGGAAATTCCAGGGTCGAAAACAGCATCCGGGTCCAGCGCGCACCGGTCGCAATCACGACATGGCTGTGTTCCAGCCCCAAGATGTCGTCGACGTTCAAGTCGCTTCCGGGATATAGCTGGACGTTCTGCCGCTCGCGCAGCTGCCCCAGGCGCCAGTCGACGACGCGGCCCCAGGTCTTGAGCCCCGGCAGGCGGGTTTCGAAGCGCAGGCGGCCGCCGAATTCGCCTGCCGAATCCGCGACGGTCACGGTGTAGCCGCGGCGGGCCAGCGTGGTGGCGCATTCCAGCCCCGCCGGTCCGCCGCCGACGATCAAAATGGACGAGTCGCTGGCCGGCGGCGCAAAGCGCTCCGGGTGCCAACCGCGCCGCCACTCTTCGCCGGCGGTCGGGTTCTGGGTGCAGCGCACCGGGACGCCGTCGTGCCAGCTCGAAATACAGATATTGCAGCCGATGCACTCGCGGATCTCGTGCTCGCGCCCCTCGTTGATTTTATTCGGCAGGAACGGGTCTGCGATGGAAGGTCTGGCGCCGCCGATCAAGTCGAGTATGCCGCGGCGGACTTGCGAGACCATGACGTCGGGGGAAGTGAAACGGCCCACGCCCACCACGGGCCGCCGGGTCAGTTGCTTGACGAAATTCACGATCGGCTCGTGGCTGCCCTCGGGCGAAAAACGCGACGGCGCGCAGTCCGTGGGACTCGAGTCCATTTTGACGTCCCAAAGATCCGGGATGTCGGCGAGCAGGGCCACGACCTCGTGCGCCTCGGAAGCGGCGCTTTTACCCGGCCGGCCGCGCAGCTCCTCCAGGCTGATTCGCAGCGCGACGGCGCACTTGTCGCCGACGGCATCGCGCGTGGCCTGCAGCAGTTCACGCACCAGGCGAACGCGATTCTCGATCGAGCCGCCGTAGGCGTCGGTGCGGCGATTGTATTCGGGCAGCAGAAATTCATAGGGCAGATAGCCCATGCCGGCGTAGACATAGACGATGTCGAACCCAGCCTGCATGGCGCGGCGCGCGCCGGCCGCCTGCCAGCGCAGCAGATCCTTGATGTCCGCGTCGTCCATGCGGCGGGGACGCAGATTGCCCATGAAACCCAAATGGGTGGACAGCCACGGCATGCCGGAGGGCGAGAGCGGCGCGATGCGGCTGGTGCGGTTCAGCGTGCATGCGCCGCCGTGCCAGAGTTCCACTCCCGCCAGCGCGCCGTGGCGATGCACGGCGTCGGTCATCAAGGCATGGGCGCGGATGTCCTTGTCGTCCCAGAGGATGGCGAACGGCAGGGGCGAGTCATCCGAACTCGGATGGATCGACACCGCGCCGGTGCATACCACGCCCCATCCGCCCTCCGCCTTGGTCTCGCGGAAACTTGCGCGCACCTGCGGCAGGGAATTGGTCATGCCGCTGGCGTGCGGCACCTGATAGAAGCGGTTTGGCGCCGTGACGGGCCCGATACGCACCGGTTCGAACAAAACATCGAAGCGCGGATTGCGCGCCATGGCGGACACCTGGATGGGCAGCTACTGACGGACCGAAGAGTAATTGATCGGTCGTACAGTAGCAACCGGCGCCCGGATCAAGGGAATGGTCGGTATTCGATTCCGAGCGCGTTCGCCACCGCTTCGTGAGTCACGTGGCCGGCATGCACGTTCAGTCCGTGCGCCAGCCCCGGGTCGTTGGCAATGGCTTGTTTCCAGCCGTGGTCCGCCAGCGCTTTCACATACGGCAGCGTCGCGTTGGTCAGCGCGAAGGTGGAAGTGCGCGGAACGGCGCCGGGCATGTTGGTTACGCAGTAGTGAATCACGCCGTCGAGAACATACGTGGGTTCGGCGTGAGTGGTGGGCCGGCTGGTTTCGAAACAGCCGCCCTGGTCGATCGCGATGTCGACCAGCACTGCGCCGGTCTTCATGGTCTTGACCATTGCGCCGGTGACGAGCTTGGGAGCCGCGGCGCCGGCAATCAGTACCGCGCCGATGACGAGGTCCGCCTCGCGCACGAGCTCTTCGATTGCGTGAGCGGTCGAGTACACGGTTTTCAGCTGACTGGCGAAGATCGATGACAGCTCGCGCAGCCTTTTCACGGAGCGGTCGACCACGGTCACATCCGCACGCAGGCCGACCGCCATCTCCGCCGCATGAGTGCCGGAGACGCCGCCGCCCAGTATCAGCACTTTGGCCGGCGCCACCCCGGGCACGCCGCCCAATAGAACACCGAAACCACCATTGGCCTTCTGCAGGCAGTTGGCGCCGACCTGTACCGACATACGCCCCGCGACTTCGCTCATCGGCATGAGCAGAGGCAGCGAACCGTCCGATGCGGTGACGGTCTCGTAGGCGATTGCCGTCGCTCCGGAGGCGATCAATGCCTGCGCCTGCCCGCGGTCGGCCGCCAAATGCAGGTAGGTGAACAGGGTCTGCCCCTTGCGCAGCAGCTTGCATTCCGCGAGTTGCGGTTCCTTGACCTTCACGATGAGTTCGGCGGACGAGAAAATATCCTCCGCGCGCTGCGCGATGGCCGCGCCGGCCGACTTGTAATGGGAGTCGTCGAAACCTATCCCGGCGCCGGCGCCGCTCTGCACCAGCACTTGATGACCCGCTTCGACGAGTTCGTGAACTCCCGCCGGCACGAGGCCAACTCGATACTCATGAATCTTGATCTCTTTGGGGACGCCGATTTTCATAAGTTTGCTCCGCTGGCTTTTTTAGGATGGGGATGGGAATGAGGTGCCGTTAGGGTACTCACCGGCGCAGCCGGGATATTGCAAAAACTGGTTGCCGCTGCCAGATTAATGGCAGAATCCGGCGTACATAGGCGGTTATGAGCAAGTAACTGCCATTTCACTCGCCACAGAGCCGGGCAGGAAGGTACTCATGAAATTGGATCGCTACGACCGGGCCATCGTCAGTGCCCTGCAACTCGACGGCCGCATCACCAACAATCAATTGGCCGAGACCGTCAATCTGTCGGAATCGGCCTGTCTGCGGCGCGTTCGCGCGCTGGAGGAGGCGGGCTTCATCGAGGGCTACACGGCGCTCATCAATCAGCAAAAAGCCGGCTGCCCGGTGAACGTGTTCGTCAATATCACACTGGAACGGCAGGAACAGGCGCACCTGCATGCCTTCGAGGAGGCCGCGCGCAAAGTCCCGGAGGTGATGGAGTGCTACCTCATGTCCGGCGAGTATGACTACCTATTGCGGGTGGTGTTGGCCGACACGGCCGACTTCGAGCGGCTGCACAGCCAGCATCTGACGCGCCTGCCGAATGTCGCGCGCGTGCACTCCAGCTTCGCGCTGCGCACCGTGCAAAAATCGCGCGAGCTGCCGGTGCGGTAGGCAGCCTCGAGGCAGCTATGCCTTGCGCTTCAGCACCAGCGAGAAGGTAACTTTCACGGTATCGCCCACCCACTCGGTGCTCTTCCAGTCGCCTCGGCCCACGCCGAAATCGAGGCGCTTGAGCTCGGCGTGCCCCTCGAGCTTGGCGCCTGCAGGGGTTTGCGTGAACTGAAAATCGATGGGCACGTCCTTGGTGACGCCGTGCACCGTCAATGCACCGACCGCCGCATAGCCCGTCGCGGTCTTGGTGAAGCTGCGCGTGACGTAATGCGCCGCCGGCCAATGCGCCACGTCGAAAACGTCGGCTCCGCGCATGGTCGTATCGCGATCGTTGTCCATCGTATCCAGAGAGTTCACGTCGATCAGCACGTCGAAGTGCGAACTTGCAAGCGCGTCCGGAGCGAACGCGATCGCGGCGGTGAATTTGTGAAACACGCCGGTGAAATCCGCGCCCGCCTGCACCCCGGTGAATTCGATCCGACCTTGCTGCGGATCGGCGGTATAACTCGTCACGGCATCCGCAGCGCCCGCGGTTCGCGGCGATGCCACCGCGAGCAGCGCCACCGCCGCGAGCAGTGCCGTGGCGGCGAGCAGTGCCGCGGCGGCGAATGAGCCCGGCGCCGGGAGATGCCGCATCATGATCGTTGCTCCGGCGTAGGTTTCGCCCGGGAGAAGGGCAGCATACGCAGCATCACGTCGTCCTTGTCCCAAAAATGATGTTTGAACGCCGCGAGAATGTGCAATATCACGATCGTGAGCAACGTCCAGCTCAAGATATGGTGCGTCGAGACCAGCAGCTTGAAGGCGTGCTGGTCCTTTGCGATGAGATTCGGCCAAGTGAACAGGCCGAACCAGCTCACCGAATAATTCTTGGCCGACGACATCATCCACCCCGTCAGCGGCATCGCGAACAGCAGCACGTACAGTGCGGTGTGGCTGACCCGGGCGAGGATCCGCTCCCACGGCGCCATTCCGGGCGGCAGCGCGGGAGGTGGATTCTTCAGCCGCCACAGCAGGCGCAGTACTACCAGCATCAGCACGGTCATGCCGAAACTCTTGTGTCGCGCAAGCAGCGCCAACTGACGCACTCCCAGCGGCAGATTGACGGCCTTCCATGCCAGCGTAAATTGGACCACGATCAGCGCGGCGATGATCCAGTGAAACCCTTGCGCGACCGCGCCGTAGCGTTTTGGATACTTTTGATTTGGCATCCTGGAGCCTCTGCGTGCAAACTGGACGCGGCATAGTTTAGCAAGACCGGGGAGCCCTGCTGGTGTTCAAGATCTTCGGTATTGCCGTACTCGCCGTGGCGTTGTCCGCATGCGGCGCGCCCAGGCCGCGGCCGCCCGCTCCGCCAAGCCCCGTCCGCCCCGGGGTTTTGCCAACGCTCCCCGCGGCGGGCCACTATCGGATCGATGCGGCCCGATCGGAACTGCTGCTGCTGGTATATCGCGCCGGCCCGATGGCGCGGTTCGGCCACAACCACGTCATCGTCAACCGCGCCTTGCAGGGTTCGATGACTCTCGCGGCCACGGCGACCGCATCCGCGTTTTCTTTGACGGTGCCCACCGCGGGTTTCGTGGTCGACGACGCGCGATTGCGCCTGGAGGAAGGCCCCGACTTCGCCGACGACGTTCCGGACGACGCCAAATCAGGCACCTTGCGCAATATGCTGAGCGCGGCGGTGCTGGACGCCGCCGCATTTCCGTCGATTACCATCGACAGCGTGGCCGTGAGCGCTGCGCAAGGTCAGCTGACCGCCACCGTGGCAATCAAGCTCGCGGGACATGAATCAAGGATCGACGTCCCGTTCGTCCTCAAGAGCGATGCGCGGGAACTGTCCGCGACCGGGTCCCTGGAACTGCGTCAATCGGCCGTCGGCCTGACGCCGTACAGCCTCATGCTGGGGGCATTGCAAGTGCGGGATGCGATGCGGCTGAAGTTCAAAATCGTTGCGATACCGGGATAGCCGCGGGAGCCCTCGCGCCTGACTCAAACCGCGGCCGGCGGCGTCAGCAGAATAGGCGTCCCCTCAGGGGCGGTCAACACAGCGGCCGACGTTTGCCGCAACGGCGGCGGTACTTGCGCGGCCGGCGTGATGCCAAGTTCGGCGAGGCGCGCCATGGTGCCTCCGACGTCGCCGACTTCGAACCGCAGCGTGGCGCGCGGCAGGTGCGCCGGGCTATAAAGCCCCAGGTCGATGGTGTCACTGGTGCACGACACATGCGGCAGCCAATCGTCAGGCTCGTCCAACGCGACAAAGCCGAATCGTTCCCAGTATTCCTTGGCCGTATCGAGGTTCGGTGTCGGCAGCGCGATCTCGAGGAAGTAGCCGCATAGCGAAGGGGTTCTGCCGGGCCGTTTGCCGGGCGAGAAAGTGCGCGCCTCGACGAGTCTCACCGCATGACCGGACGGATCGAACCAGCCGACCTCGTTGAACACGTCGTTGCCGAGATGACGGAACTCGAAATGCAGCCCCATCGATTCGAACTCTGCCAGATTTTTCAGCAAATCGGGCTTGACGAAGGTGAGTGAGGGAGCCGGAATCGACGCTTGATGCAACCCCATGCACACCCTGCCGTCCGTCACGACCGCATAGGGATGCAACCAGGCTTCACCCACCTGCGCCTGAGAGAATCCGAGCCGGGAGTAAAAATCCAGAGACGCTTGAATATCCGGCGTTGCGAGCGAAAGCTCCAGAAACCGGCCAAGCATGGGATTGCTAACTCACTCCGCCCACGCACACGTATTTCATTTCCGTGTAGTCGAGAATTCCGTACCTCGAGCCTTCGCGGCCGGTTCCCGATTCCTTGACGCCGCCGAAGGGCGCCACCTCGGTGGAAATAATGCCCGTGTTCAAGCCGACGATGCCGTACTCGATCGCCTCTGAAACCCGCCAACTGCGCCCGAGGTCGCGGGTATACACATAGGCTGCCAAGCCGAACTCGGTATCGTTGGCCATGGCTATGGCTTGCGCCTCGGTTTTGAATTTGAACAGCGGCGCCACCGGACCGAAAGTCTCTTCGCGGGCCACCAGCATTTTGGGCGTCACCTCGGTGAGGATGGTGGGTTCGAAGAACGTGCCTCCGAGCGCGTGGCGCCTCCCGCCCAGGCTCAACTTGGCGCCCTTTGCCACGGCATCGGCGATGTGTTCCTCGACCTTCGCCACCGCCTTGGCATCGATCAACGGGCCTTGATCGGTGATGCCGGCCAGACCGTCTCCCACACGCAGCTTCGCGACCGCATCTTTCAGCTTATTCGTGAATTCCTCGTACACGCCCTCCTGCACCAACAGGCGGTTCGCGCACACGCAAGTCTGGCCCGTATTGCGATACTTGCTGGCGATGGCGCCCTGAACCGCGGCATCCAGATCGGCATCGTCGAAGACGATGAACGGCGCATTGCCGCCGAGTTCGAGAGACAGCTTTTTTACCGTGGCCGCGCACTGCGCCATCAATTTCTTGCCGACCTCGGTGGATCCGGTAAAGGTCAGCTTGCGCACCGTCGGGTTCGACGTCATCTCGCCGCCGATGGCGGCCGCAGAGCCTGTGATCACGTTGAATACGCCCTTGGGGATTCCGGCCCTCTGGCATAGTTCCGCCAAGGCCAGCGCCGAATACGGGGTCTGTGTCGCCGGTTTGCAAACCAGCGTGCACCCCGCTGCGAGCGCCGGGCCCGCCTTGCGCGTGATCATCGCGGATGGAAAGTTCCACGGCGTAATGGCCGCGACCACGCCCACGGGCTGCCGCAGCACGAGAATTCTCTTGTCGGCCTGGTGTCCGGGTATGACATCGCCGTACAAGCGCTTGCCTTCTTCCGCAAACCACTCGATGAAGGAAGCGGCGTAGACAATCTCTCCCTTGGACTCTGCCAGAGGTTTGCCTTGTTCGGCGGTCATCAGCACGGCAAGGTCCTCCTGATGGATCAGCATCAAGTCGAACCAGCGCCGCAATGCATTGGCGCGATCCTTGGCCGTGCGGGCAGCCCACGCCGGCAACGCCTGCGCGGCCGCCGCAATCGCGCGCCGGGTCTCGGCGGCCCCCATGTTGGGTATGAATCCCAACCTTTCGGCCGTAGCAGGGTTGCGCACCTCGATGGTGCCGCCGTTGTCCGCGGGCACCCAGCTCCCGTCGATGAAGCACTGCTCGCGCAGCAATGAGGAATCTTTGAGTTTCATAAATCTTCCGCAGTCAGCCCAAGGTTCGATGTAGAAATTCCACGCTGCGCTTCAGGGCGAGTTTCGCGCTCGCGGGCTCGAAGCATGCCCGATCGGCACAGTTGAAGCCATGTTCCGCAGGATACAGGTGAAAGATACCCTGCGGGTTGGCGGCCTTGATTCGCTCGACGGTCTCCGGCGCGATGTGAGCATCTTTTCTGCCGAAGTGAAACAAGACCGGACAACGCGGCTTGTAGCACAGATAGCGCCTGATCTGGCCTCCGTAGTAAACGACCGCGGCGTCGATTTCGAGGCGCGCGGCGGCCAGATAGGCCACCGTGCCCCCCCAGCTGAAGCCCAGTACCCCGACTTTGCCGGCGGCTCGCACGTCGTCGATCGCCGCCTGCGCATCCAGCAGCACCTTGGCGTTCTTCATGGTTTTCATGTAGCGGAAACCCTTTGCGATATCGGTGTAGGGCACGTCGACGCCGCGCTCCACCCGGTCGAACAGCGCCGGCGCCAGAGCGGTGAATCCCGCGTCCGCATATTGATCGGCGACCGAGCGAATGTGGCTGGTCACCCCAAATATTTCCTGAATGACGACGATGCCGCCGCGGGGCGTTCCGGCGGGCTCGGCCAGATACGCGGACAGACGATGGCCATCGGCCGCCGCGAGTTCAACACCGTGCCCCATCGCCCCAAAATCCTCCGATAATACCGGTACGACAAGCATCGGCGCCCGATGCACGTCAGCGCTCGAGAATGGCCGTAACACCCATGCCGCCGGCCGTGCAGATCGAAATCAGGCCCCGCTTGGCGCCGTGCTCATCGAGAATTTTTGCCAAGCTGGCGATGATCCGCGCGCCGGTGGCGGCGAATGGATGGCCGATCGCAATGCTGCCGCCCTTCACATTGAGTTTGGATCGATCAATCGTGCCGAGGACGCCGGGCAGTCTCAGTTTGTCGCGGCAGAAATTCAAGTCCGCCCAGGCTTTGAGCGTGCACAGTACCTGACCGGCGAAGGCTTCGTGTATCTCGTAGAAATCGAAGTCCTGGAGTGTGAGATGCGCGTCGTGGAGCATCCGGGGCACCGCGTAGGCCGGCGCCATGAGCAGGCCTTCCTTCTTGTCCATGTAATCCACTGCGGCGGCTTTGCCGTAGCTCAAGTATGCCAGTACCGGCAAGTTGCGCTCGCGGGCCCAGGCTTCGCTCGCCAGCAGCACCGCCGACGCGCCGTCGGTCATCGGCGTCGAGTTCCCCGCAGTCAGGGTGCCCGCGCCCGATGAATCGAATACCGGCCGTAGCTTGGACAATTTCTCGAGGGATGTATCGCTGCGAATATTATTGTCTTGAGCGAGACCGAGATAGCCGAGCACCAAATCCTTGTAAAACCCCGAGGCGTAAGCCGCCGCCGCCTTTTGATGGCTCTCCAAAGCGAGCTGGTCCTGGTCGGCGCGGCTGATGCCCCAGGTTTTCACCATGAGTTCGGTGCTTTCGCCCATCGACAAGCCGGTGCGGGGCTCGGTGACGCCGGGCAGCACCGGACGCAAATTCTTCGGACGCAAGCCAAACCACGGACCCAGGCGCTCGACCAATGTCTTGCCGCGATAGCTGCGCAACAATAGCTGTTGAAAGCTCTTCGGATATACCACCGGCGGGTCGCTCACGGTATCGACCCCCCCGGCGATGCCGCAATCGATTTGCCCGAGAGAGATTTTATTCCCCAGCAAAATCGCCGCCTCCAGGCTGGTGCCGCACGCACGCTGTAGATCGAGCCCTGGCGTCTCCGCCGCGAGGCCCGATCCAAGCACGGATTCGCGCGTCAAGTTCCACTGGCTGGAGTGTTTCATGACCGCACCCGCGGCGACGTCGTCCATGCGCTGACCGTGCAACCCATAGCGCTCGACCAGTCCGCGCAGCGTGGCGGTCAGCATCTCTTGATTGCCTACTTGCGCGTAGGCGCCGTTGCCGCGCGCGAACGGAATTCGCACGCCGCCCACAATCGCGACGCGCCGCGGACTCGCTCCGACCAGCATAGGGTAGCCTCCCGGACCGTTAAGCTGCGAATTATGAACCTACCCACCGGCTTATAATCGAATCATGACCCGATTTTCTCACGTACTTTCATGCGGACTCGTGCTTTTGGCGCTCGCCGCCTGTGGGGCGCCGCCTGCGCCGCCCGCCTCGCCGGCGGCGGCGGCGACGCTGCCGCACGACCGGTTGAGCCGAATCGTCGAACGCTATTGGGATGAGCACACGGCCTTGGGCACCGGCATATCGCCGCAATTCATGGCGGATTCCCTGGACGTGGAGCGCCGCTTTCTCGCCGAGGTTCTCGCCGTCCCTCGCGCCTCGCTCGACGTGAATTCGCAGCTGACCTACGACATATTCAGACGCGGGAGGGAACTCGCCATCGAGGGCTTTACCTACCCGACCGAGCTGTTGCCGGTAAATCCTTTCGACGCGATGCCGCAGCAATTGGCCCGCATGGCCGCCGCCGCTGAACGGCATCCATTGCGGACGCCCGCGGACTATGAGAACTGGTTGAGGCGGGTGGACGGCACTGTGCGCTGGACGGGGCAGGCCATTGCCAATATGCGCGACGGCATGCGGCGCGGTTACACCTCGCCGCGGCCGCTGATCGAGCGGATGTTGCCCATACTCGAGCGTCTGGGCGAAGATACCTCTGCCAATGTGTTCTACGTGCCGCTGCGCACGATGCCCGAGACCGTCAAAGACCCCGAACGGACGCGCTTGGGAGTGCGCCTCAGCAACGCGACCAAGGATAAGCTCTTGCCCGCCCTTCGAGCGCTGCACGATTTCCTGCAGCACGAGTATTTGCCGCGGGCGAGAATCAGCCTCGCGTTGACGGCGCTGCCGCTGGGGCCGGCTTGGTACGCCTATCGGGTCAAGCGGGCGACCGGCACGGAGCTCTCGCCGAACGAGATCCACGGCATCGGCCTTGCGGAAGTCGAACGAATTCGAGCGCGCATGCAGCCCTTGCTCACGGGCGCGCCCCTCGCAGGTGGCGCGCCGACTCCGTCGAATATGGATGCGGGCGCGCTGTTGAATGCCTACGAGGACCTGAAACCTCAGGTACTCTCGGCCCTGCCGATGCTGTTCTCCGCGATCCCGCATTCGGACTTCGAGATTCGCCCAATGGCCGCTTTCGACGAGGCGGAAACGCCGCTGTACTATCAACCGGCCGCACCCGGCGATGGGACCATTGCCGTCCTCTACGTGAATGTCGGTACGGCGGCGGCGCGGCCCGCCGTGGTGATAGCGAACTTTCTGCAGCAGGGGCTGCCCGGACATCACTTGCAATTCGCGCTTCAGCAGGAGCGCAGCGACTTACCGCGGTTTCGCCGCTACGGGAGCGAGCCCGCCTTTGTCCAGGGTTGGGGCTTGTATGCGGCGTCGCTGGGCGAGGAGATGGGGTTGTATCGCGACGATCAGGCCAAATTGGGTGCGCTCCTGGGTCAGATGAAGTGTGCGGTCGCGCTGGTCGTCGACACCGGTTTGCATGCGAAGGGGTGGACGCGAGCGCAGGCCCTTGATTACCTTCGTGCGCAGCTTGCCTTGGATGACACGGCGGCCAACCGGCTCATCGACCGCTACGTGGCGCTGCCCGGGGATGCGCTGGCCTGCAAGATGGGAGAATTGAAGTTCCAAGCGTTGCGTGCCCGCGCGCAGCAAGCGCTGGGCGCACAATTCGATATCCGCGAATTTCATGCCGAAATCCTCAAAGATGGCGCCATGCCGCTCGATATTCTCGAGGCCAAAATGAAGGCCTGGATGGGCGCCAAGCGATGAACAAGCGCCGGGCGGCAATTGCGATCGCATGGCTGCTGTTCGCCGCCGACGCCGTATCCGCCGCGGATCTTGCGCAGGAAGCCGCACAGCATGGTGACATCGACGTTGCGGTGACCCTCGATGCGGGCGAACAGAGCGGCAGCGCGACCGCGGCGGTCAGAATTCATGCTGACCGCGAGGTCGTTTGGTCCTTGATCACGAGCTGCACCGAGGCATTGACCCTGGTTCCGGGACTGGTGAGCTGCACCGTCCTCGAGACCGCGCCCGACGGCTCGTGGCAAAGAATTCGCCATGTCATCGACTATTCCTGGTACGCGCCGAAACTGACCTATGAATTTCGCGCGTCCTACGATGAGCCCGCACGCGTATCGATAGAACGCATCTCGGGGGACCTGCGCATCTTGAGGGGCTCGTGGCGTTTGGAACGTGACGGGGACTACACGATTGCGCGCTACGCGGTGCACCTCGCGCCGGGGTTCTGGATCCCGCGCTGGATCGTGCGCGCCGCCCTCCGGCGCGATCTGCCGAAAATGCTGCGCGCCCTGCGCGTGCGCGCCGAATCCGTGCAAAGCCGCAAGCCTTCGATGAAAGATCCATGAGCCGGATTATCCTCGCGGCATCGTTGGCTTCGATAATGGGACTGGCCGGGTGCGACCGTGAACCGGAGGCGCCGCCGCGGGTCAAGCAGGTGTTCCATCTGAACGCTTACGAGAAGGACTTCGGCTATTCCCAAGCCGTGCTGATCGACAAAACACTGTATATTTCGGGGTCGGTGGCTGCGGACCAGAACGGGCGTCTGGTGGCGCCGGGCGACATGGCCGGGCAAATGCGCGCCGCTTATTCCAATATAGGCCGCACGCTTGCCGCGCATGGCGCCGGCTTTGACGAGGTAGTCAAAGAGACGATCTATACGACGAATATGGACGCGTTGCTCAAGGCCTCTGATTTGCGCTTCGGGTATTACCATAAAGAGCGATTGCCGACGACCACATGGGTGCAGGTGCAGCGCTTGGTGGATCCGGGCTTCCTCGTTGAAATCGAGGTGGTTGCGGAGCTGCCGTAAATCGAGAATAAAGGATCGTTGGTGCGTAACGTGATTGATAAGAAATTCGAGCGCCGTCTCGCGGGCCTCGCCAACTCCGGCGAACGCGCGGTATTGCGCGGCGGCCGCAAGGGCGTCGAAAAGGAGTCCCTGCGCGTGACTCCCTCCGGCGAAATCGTGCAGACGCGGCATCCCGCCGCCTTGGGCGCGCCGCTCACCAACGAGCACATCACGACGGATTTTTCGGAGTCCTTGATCGAGTTGGTCACGCCGCCGTTCGGCGAGACATGGGAGCTGTTGCAGTACCTGTGTGACGTGCACCAATTCGTGTACCGCCACCTGGGCGACGAGTTGCTGTGGGCGACCAGCATGCCTTGCGCCCTCGATGGCGATGCGAGCATTCCGCTTGCACAATTCGGCACATCGAACGTCGGCCGCATGAAGACCATTTACCGCCATGGATTGGGCGTGCGCTACGGCCGCATCATGCAGGCGATCTCCGGCGTGCATTTCAACTATTCGTTTTCGGCGCGTCTGTGGGACGTTCTCGGCCACATCAACCAGTCCAGGCAGCCGCACCAGGATTTCGTGTCCGAGCAATACTTCGGCGTGCTTCGCAACTATCGGCGCTATGGCTGGCTGGTGCTGTATCTATTCGGCACCTCGCCGGCGGTATCGAAAAGTTTTTTTGCCGGACGCGAAAACTCGCTGGCGGCGCTCGACGGCGACACGGTCTACGAACCGTACGGCACGTCGCTGCGCATGAGCGACATCGGCTATCGCAACAAGAATCAGGCCACCGTCAGTGTGTCGGTCAACAGCCTGGACGAGTACGTGCGTGATCTTTCGCTCGCGATGAGCACGCCGTATCCGCCATATGAGAAAATCGGCGTCAAGGTCGACGGCGTATATCGGCAACTCAATGCCAACATTCTGCAAATCGAGAATGAGTATTACAGCTACATTCGGCCGAAACGGATTGCGCGCTCCGGCGAGCGTCCGACCAAGGCGCTGCAGCGGGCGGGAGTGGAATACGTCGAGGTGCGGGCCCTCGACGTAAGCGCCTTCGATCCGGTGGGCGTCAATCAGAATAAACTGCGCTTCCTGGAAGCTTTCGTCGCCCTCTGCCTGCTGCGCGACAGCGAGCCGATCGGCCGCGGCGAGCAAGCCGGACTCGATGCCAATCACCTGACTGTTGCGCGGCGCGGCCGCGAACCCGGCCTCAAGTTGAGTCGCGACGGGCGCGATTTTCCCATGGTGGAATGGGCGCGCGAGTTGCTGGATGCGATGCAGGGCTTGTGCGAGATGCTCGATCACGGCGAGCCCGCCCGCCCGTACCAGACCGCCCTGGATCAGCAGCGGGCAAAAATCGACGATGTCGAGCGTACGCCTTCGGCGCGCCTGCTGACGGAAATGCGGCAGAGCGGAGAGTCATTCTTTCAACTCGCCCAACGAATGTCGAAATTGCACAAGGATTATTTCCTCGATCTCTATCCGCCCAACGAGCGCCGATTGGCGGAATTGGCGGAAGCGGCGCAGGAATCGCACGATGCTCAGGCGCGCATGGAGGCAGCCGACAAAACGGGCTTCGATTCCTATCTCGCTCACTACCTGGCGGACTGAGGGATGGGTATTTATTTGACATAATGCAGACCGGCAGCGATGGCTTTTGCTCCAAAGGGTGCCGTGGGTCATTGAGTGCGCCGGGCGAGGTGGGTACGGTGCCCTAAATGACCATAAGCCGACTTCTCACAGCCGATTTGCCGGACTCGCCGCACGCGCGCCAATTGCGGGCGGGTTTCCCCTGGCTCAACTTCAATGCGGATCTCGAGCCGGAATTCAGACGCGCTCATTTTGACGAGAACTTACGCCACACGCGCGTGAATTTTTGCCTGGCGATCGTCATTGCGACAGCCTTTTCCGCCATGGATTCGTTCGTGCTGGGTCCGGGACTGAACCGGGTACCCAGCGCCATCCACTTGCTGGTGATCATTCCGGCCCTGCTCATCGGACTTGCGGCGAGTTTCTCGGCGCACCGGCATCGTATCTATCCACCGCTCGCGATGATCGCGGCCACCGTGCTCGGCTTGAGCGTGGCCGCGATTCAGATCGTTGCGACGCTCGGCGGCGTGTCGGCCTTGTTTCCCTGCCTGGTGCTGGCCGCCATCTTCATCTATTTCATGGCCGGCCTGACTTTTTATAACGCGGTCGCCGCCAACGCGATAGTGATGTTCGCTTACCTCGCCTGCGGCACCGCGCTGCAGCTGCCGGGCCGTGAGTTCGCCTACGATGCGCTGGTGCTGGTTGCCGCCAACGTATTCGGCGCGTCGGTCGTGTACATGCACGAGATAACCAGCCGCATGCACTTTCTCGAGGCCCGCCTGCTGCGCGAATTGGTGGCGCGCGACGGTCTGACCGGCATCCAGAATCGCCGCATGTTCGACCAGCACATTCAGCGCGTTTGGGAACAGGCCGTCCGTGAAGAGGAGCGGGTGGCGGTGCTGCTTGCCGATATCGACTGTTTCAAGGACTACAACGATCGCTACGGACACCAGGCCGGCGACGAATGTCTGCGCGCCGTCGCCGTTTGTCTCAGTCAGTGTGCGCGCAGGCCCTTGGACTTCGCCGCGCGCTATGGCGGCGAAGAGTTCGCGGTGGTGCTGTACGAAGCCAGCCGCGAATATGTCGCCGAAGTACTGACCCGCATTCAGCGCTCCATTGCCGAACTCAATATTCCCCACGATGCGTCGCGAGTGGCCGGCCGATTGACCCTGAGCATTGGCGCGGCCTGCATCCTGCCGAGGGGCAATCGTACCTACGAGGGGTTGATCCAGCTGTCGGACGAAGCTCTGTACAGCGCCAAGGAGCAGGGAAGAAATCGTGTGGTGGTGATGGAAGCCGAATACCAGAGCTTGAAAACCGGCCGCTTCGACAAACGACGGGGACAGCGCGCCGTCTAGCGCCGCGCGGGCGGTTCGATCCGGCGCGGGCCGGTCAATCAGGCCGGTAAATTGCGATCCTGGCCTCTTCGCCGGACCTTCTGCTGGCGCGGAACATTCCTTCGGTATTGAAGTCCATGGCGATCTCACCCCGCGGGTCGATCGCGATGACGCCTCCCTCGCCGCCGAGGGCGGGGAGTTCCCCGAGCACGACTTCCCGGACCGCCGCGCTCAAGGTGCGGCCGCCGAAGCGCATCCGCGAGCAGATATCATGGGCCACGGCTGCCCGAATGAACATTTCGCCGTGTCCGGTCGCCGACACGGCGCAGGAGCGATCGTCGGCGTACGTGCCCGCACCGATGACGGGTGAATCGCCGATGCGGTTGTACCGCTTGCCGGTCATGCCGCCGGTGGACGTGGCGGCGGCCAGCCGGCCGCTGCCGTCCAGCGCGACGGCGCCCACAGTGCCGATATGCGATATGGTCAGTGCCGAGACGCCGGTGTCGCCGCCGCGGATCCGCTCCAGCTGTTGCCACCGTTCGGCCGTGTAAAAATAGCTGCGCGGCACGAGGGCGAAGCCGCGGCCCAACGCGAATTCCTCCGCGCCCGCACCGCTCAGCATGACGTACTCGGAGTGCGCCATCACGGCCCGCGCCAGCTCCACCGGGTTCCTGACATGAGTCACGCCGCACACGGCGCCGGCCTCGAGCGTGCTCCCGTCCATGATGGCCGCGTCCAATTCATTCCGGCCGTCGAGTGTGAACACGGCGCCGCGGCCGGCGTTGAACAAGGGGTTGTCTTCGAGCGCCATGACCGCACGCGTTACCGCATCCAGGCTCGAGCCGCCGGCTTGCAACACGGAAAAGCCTGCCTCCAGCGCCTGCGACAGGCCGGTCCGATATTGCATTTCCGCGTCGCCGCGCATTGCAGCCCGCGGCAGGGTGCCTGCGCCGCCATGAATCGCCATTCCGAACATTTTAAGGCGGACCTCCTCTGGTCGCTCAGCCAGCGCAAGGCTATCATCATTTCCAGATGAATCCATTTCCAAAGACAGGGGCCATCAAAAGCCTCCTCATCGCGAATCGCGGTGAAATAGCCATTCGCGTGATGCGCGCCGCAACCGAACTCGGCATTCGCACCATTGCCATTCATTCGCAGGAAGACCGGTTCTCGCTGCATCGGACCAAGGCCGATGAGAGCTACCTGGTCGGCGCCGGCAAGGGACCGATCGACGCCTACCTCGATATCGCCGACATCATCCGCATCGCCTCCGAGGCTCGGGCCGATGCCGTTCATCCGGGTTACGGCTTTTTGTCCGAGAGTCCCGAATTCGCGGAAAGCTGTGCCGCCGCCAAGATAATTTTCGTGGGGCCGCTGCCCGACACCATGCGCCGGTTGGGCAACAAGGTCGAGGCGCGCAATCTGGCGGCGGGCGCGGGAGTGCCGGTGATGCCGGCGACCCCGCCGTTGCCCGCCGACGGCGCGCAGATGCTCGCCATGGCGGACCTCGTAGGGTATCCGCTGATGCTCAAGGCGAGTTGGGGCGGCGGCGGCCGCGGCATGCGCATCGTCGAGGATGGCCGAGAGCTCATCGAGACCGTGGCCGCGGCAAGACGCGAGGCCAAGGCCGCTTTCGGCAAGGATGAGGTGTATCTCGAGAAACTGATCCGGCGCGCAAGGCACGTCGAAGTGCAGATCCTGGGCGATTCGCACGGCAACCTGGTGCATTTGTACGAGAGGGATTGCACCGTGCAACGGCGCAATCAGAAGGTCGTCGAACGCGCCCCGGCGGCATTCCTGACCGATGCACAGCGCAGCGATCTATGCGAAGCGGCGCTGAAGATCGGCCGCGCGGTCGGTTATCGCGCGGCCGGCACGGTCGAGTTCCTGCAGGACGCCGACACCGGAAAATTCTATTTCATCGAAGTCAATCCGCGCATACAGGTTGAACATACCGTCACCGAATGCGTGACGGGAATCGACTTGGTGAAGGCGCAAATCCGCATCGCCGCGGGGGCGCGCATCGGCACCGCGGAAAGCGGTGTACCGCGCCAGGAAGATATCCGCGTCAACGCGCATGCCTTGCAATGCCGGGTCACCACCGAAGACCCGGAAAACGACTTCGTGCCGGACTACGGCCGCATCACTGCGTACCGGAGTCCCGCCGGTTTCGGCATACGGCTGGACGCGGGAACCGCCTATGCGGGCGCCATCATCACGCGGTTCTACGATTCCTTGCTGGTCAAGGTCACGGCGTGGTCGCCGACCCCCGAAGAGACCATCGCACGCATGCACCGCGCGCTATGGGAGTTTCGAATCAGGGGTGTGGTGACCAATTTGCGTTTTCTCGATCAGCTGATCACGCATCCGAGTTTCGCTGCCGCCGACTACACCACCAAGTTCATCGATCAAACGCCGGAATTGTTCCGCAGTCCGCGCAAACGCGATCGGGCGACCCGGCTGCTGAGTTTCATCGGCGACGTGATCGTGAACGGCAATCCCGGGGTCAAGGACCGGGCCCGGCCCAAGCAGCCGGTGTTTCCCAAGGCGCCGCGAGTCGCATTGCCCGCGCCGCCGCCCGGCACCAAGCAAAAGCTCGACGAGCTGGGCCCGGAGAAATTCGCAGAGTGGATGCTGCGGGAATCCCGTGTCCTGATTACCGACACCGGCATGCGCGACGCCCATCAGTCGCTGCTCGCGACGCGGGTGCGCACCCACGACATGGCGCTCATCGCACCGTACTACGCCGCTCTCTTGCCGCAGTTGTTTTCGCTGGAATGCTGGGGCGGCGCCACCTTCGACGTCGCCATGCGATTCTTGCGGGAAGATCCCTGGGCGCGTCTGGCGGCGCTTCGCGAGAGCGTCCCGAACCTCCTGCTGCAGATGCTGTTCCGTTCGGCCAATGCGGTGGGCTACACCAACTACCCCGACAACGTGGTGCGGCATTTCGTGGCGCAGGCGGCGGACGCCGGCATCGACGTATTTCGAGTGTTCGATTGCTTGAACTGGACCGACAACATGAGGGTCGCCATCGAGGCGGTCAGGCGCACGGGCCGGCTCTGCGAGGCCGCGATTTGCTACACGGGAAACCTCTCGAATCCCCGTGAGAGCAAGTACGACCTGAAGTACTACGTCAAACTCGCCAAGGAATTGCAGGCGATGGGCGCCCACGTGCTCGCGATCAAGGATATGGCCGGCCTGTGCCAGCCGCGGGCCGCTGCTGTGCTCGTCAAGGCGCTCAAGGAGGAAGTGGGCCTGCCGATCCATTTCCATACGCACGATACCAGCGGGATCGCGTCGGCCAGCGTGCTCGCCGCGATCGACGCCGGCGTCGACGCGGTGGACGGGGCGATCGACGCCCTGTCCGGCTTGACCTCGCAGCCGAACTTGGGCTCCATCGTCGAAGCGCTGCGATTCGGCGCGCGCGACACCGGGCTCGATCCCGAGAAACTGCGGCTGATTTCCGCGTACTGGGAACAGGTGCGCCGCGGCTACATCGCGTTCGAAAGCGACATTCGCGCGGGCGCTTCCGAGGTGTATGTGCACGGGATGCCGGGCGGCCAGTACACGAACCTGCGCGAGCAGGCGCGCTCGCTCGGAATCGAGGAGCATCGCTGGCCGGAAGTGGCCTCGGCCTATGCGCAGGTCAACGAGATGTTCGGCGACATCATCAAGGTCACTCCGACCTCCAAAGTGGTCGGCGACATGGCCATCACCATGGTCACGAACGGGCTCACGCGGGAGTCGGTGCTCGATCCGGCGGTGGACATTGCGTTTCCCGATTCCGTCCTGCAATTGTTCCGCGGCGAACTCGGCCAGCCGGTCGGCGGTTTTCCCGCCGGCCTGCAGAGCAAAGTGCTGGGCGGCAAATCACCGCTCGGCGCGCGGCAAGGCGAACTGCTGCCGGCCGCCGACCTTGCGGCGGAGCGCGCCGCCGCGCAAGCGCGGGTGGGCCGGGCGATCACGGAATATGAACTCGCCTCCTACTTGATGTATCCCAAGGTGTTCGCCGACTACGCCGCCGACCGCACCGCTTTCGGGGATGTGAGCAGCTTGCCGACGGCGGTGTTCTTTTACGGCATGCAGCCCGGCCAAGAGATCAATATCGATCTGGAGCGCGGCAAGACCCTGATCGTGCATTACGTGACCACCAGCGACCCGCATGAGGACGGCACGCGCACCGTCTTTTTCGAATTGAACGGCCAGCCGCGTCCCATCAGGATCGCGGATCGCAGCCAAAAGCCCAAACGTCCGCCGCAACGCAAGGCGGAGACCGGCAACTCGGACCATGTCGGCGCGCCCATGCCCGGCACGATCGTCACCGTGGCGGCGCACGTGGGTCAGAAGCTGGATCGAGGGGACGTGTTGTTGACGATGGAGGCGATGAAAATGGAAACCACCGTGCGGGCGGAGCGCGGCGGCGTGATCAAGCAGATACTGGTCAGACCGGGCTTGCAGGTCGACGCCAAGGACTTGCTGATCGTCTTCGAATAGCAGTCGGCGCCGGCGGGCAGCGGTCAGGCCTGCCTTTCCGGGACCGTTACCTGCAGCCCATCCAGATCGGACGTGACCTGGATCTGGCAGCTGAGGCGGCTGTTGGCGCGCGGCTCCCAGGCGTTCTCCAGCATGCCTTCCTCCATTTCCTCCGGCGGCTCGAGCTGCGCCAGCCAAGCAGGCTCGATGTAGACATGGCAGGTGGCGCAGGCACACGCGCCCCCGCACTGAGCCACCACGCCCTCCACACCGTGTTGCCGCGCCACCTCCATCAACGTGACACCGACGGGCGCATCGATCTCGCGCCGGTTGCCGCCGGGCTCGATGAACACGATCTTGGGCATCAAACGGCTTCTTTGAGTCCGATTTGCGGATCGGATAATTTTTCCACGTGCAGTGGCGTGCGCTCCGCAATGAGCTTGCGCGCCGCCATGTAGTCCTTGGAATGGTTCACGGCCTCGACCGCGAGCAGTTCCCGGCCCTGGAAGTAACAGACGCTGAAACTGCGCGTGGCCGGATCGCCGCGCAACACCTGCCGGTCGTGGTCCTGCGAGAGCCCGACGATCAGCAGCTTGTTGTCGTACTGATCGGACCAGAACCAAGGGACCCGATCGTGGGTAACCGGCCGGTCCAACATGTTGAGTGCAGCGGTCTTGGCTTGTTCGAATGCGTTGTCCACCGACTCCAGGCGGATTCGCCGGCCGAAGCGCGGCGACGGATGATTGGTGCAATCGCCCGCGGCGTAGATCGCCGCATCACTGGTGCGGCAGTATTCGTCGACCACTATGCCGTTGTCGCAGGTCAAGCCCGCGTGGTTCGCGAGTTCAGTGGTCGCAACGGCACCCACGCCGACGATGACCAGGTCCGCCTCATGGCTGCTGCCGTCGGCGCAGACCACGCGTTCGACTCTTTCCCGGCCCTCCAGACGCACCACCCGCGTGTCGCAAATGATGTTGACGCCCTGCGTGCGATGCTCCGAGGCAAAATACTGCGAGACGCTGGGAGCGACCACCCGATTCATGACCCGGTCAGCCATTTCCAGCACCGTGACTTCGCAGCCCATTTTGCGGCAGGTCGCCGCCGTTTCGAGTCCAATGTAGCCGCCGCCGATGATGACCGCCCGCGCGCCGGGCCTGAAACCGGCCTGTATGGGCTCCACATCGGCAATGCTGCGCAGATAACGCACGCCCGGCAGATCGGCGCCCGGGCATGCCAGGCGGCGCGACGCGGCGCCGAGACAGAGCAGCAACCGGTCGTAGCCCAGCTTCTCGCCGTCCGCTAGATCCACCCGGTGCGCGGCCGGGTCGAGCCCTACCACCCGCGCTCCGAGCTTGAGCTCGATTCGATGCTCGTCGTAGAAGGATTGGTGCCGGAACGGCAGCCGGTCGGCCGCCAGTTCCCGAGACAGGAATTTCTTCGACAGGGGCGGCCGCTGGTACGGCAACTCGGCCTCCTCGCTGATCAATACCAGGCGACCTCCGAAGCCTTCCCGTCGCAGAGTATCGACGGCCTGAGCGCCGGCCTGGCCGCCGCCTATGATGAGGATGGTGGAGATCATTGGATTCCTTGCTAGTATTGCACGGCCAGCGTCGACCGGAGTCTAGAATGAAATTGATTACTGCCATTATCAAGCCCTTCAAGCTCGACGACGTGCGCGCAGCGCTTTCCGAGATTGGGGTTTCGGGCATGACGGTGACCGAGGTCAAGGGCTTCGGCCGCCAGCGCGGCCACACGGAACTGTACCGCGGCGCGGAATATGTCGTCGATTTCGTGCCAAAGACCCGCATCGAGGTCGCCGTCAAGAACGAACTCGTCGATCAAGTAATGGAGGCCATCGTGGGCGCTTCGAAAACCGGCAAGGTCGGCGACGGTAAAATTTTCGTCACCGACATCCTGCGGGTATTGCGCATCCGCACCGGCGAGACCGATAACGCCGCCTTGTAGCCGCTTCGTGGGATGAAGCTGTCCGAGGGTGGCTGGCTGCTTGCGCTCACGGTCCTGTCCGCGGCGATCCCGGATCCTGCGTTGGCGGCGAAACTGACCGACACGGAACACACCCGCATCGAGGAGCCGCGCCCCGCGGATCTGCCCAGCGATGCGGCGCTGGAAGCCGCCGGCGCCGTCATCGGCACGGTCGATATCGATATTCGCAACATATTCGATCAAGGGGATCCGCGCGAGAGCAACGGATTATTCCTGCTCGCAAACCGGTTGCACATACGCACCAAGCGTTCGACCATAAAAGCGCAGCTCCTGTTCGCGAGCGGCGATAGATATCAGGCACGCAAGCTTGCGGAAACCGAGCGCGCATTGCGCCTCCTGTCCTACGTTTACGACGCCCGCGTGGTGCCGGTGCGCTATGTCGACGGCAGAGTCGACGTCAAAGTGATTACCAAGGATGTCTGGACCTTGAGTCCGGGAATCTCGCTGGGCCGCGCCGGCGGGACCAACGCTACCAAGTTCAACATTCAAGACACGAATTTCCTGGGGTTGGGAAAGACCATGCAGATATCGCATGGCAGTACCATCGACCGGACCAGCGACACCGTCGCATGGACGGATCCGAACGTATTCGGTTCGAGATGGACCACGGCGCTCGCGTATTCCGATTCGAGCGACGGCTCGGAGCGTTCACTGCAGGTCGCCCGGCCGTTCTATTCGCTGGATGCGCCGTGGAGCACGAAAATTACGGCGGTGAACTTCGATCGAACCATTTCACGCTACAATCTGGGCGAAATCGTCGATAAGATCAACGACAACCAGACGTCCTACGAGCTGAGCGGCGGCCTCTCGAACGGTTTGATCGACGGTTGGACGCGGCGCCTGACCTTCGGCATGCGCTACGACCGCAATCTGTTCCTGCCGACGCCCGCGACGGCGACACCGGCAAAGCAGCTGCCGGCCGACCGCACGCTGTCGTACCCCTTCGTGGGCTTCGACATTCTTCAGGACAAATATGCAAAAGTCGGCGATCAGAATGAGATCGGCCGCACCGAGGATTTGTACCTGGGGACCGAAATCAAGGGCGAGGCGGGCCTGTCGAACGGCGTATTCGGCGCCGATCGCAACGCCATCATGTTGGCGGCGAAGGCGCTGCGTGGATTTCAATTGTCGCAGCAGCAGCAGCTGTTTTTGACCGGCGATTTCTCATCCCGCGTCGAACGAGACCATGCCCGCAATTTGATCGCCGACGCGGGCGCAAAGTACTACTGGCGCTGGCGTCAGGATTGGCTGCTGTACGCCGGAATTTCAGGCACCGTCACCGATTCGCTGGATCCGGACATGCAACTTCTGCTCGGCGGCGATAACGGCCTGCGGGGTTATCCGCTGCGCTACGAGTCGGGCACATCCCGGGCCCTGTTGACCGTGGAGCAGCGCTTCTATACCGATTGGTTCCCGTTTCGTCTGGTGCGCGTGGGCGGGGCCGTCTTCGCCGACGTGGGCCGCACCTGGGGCACCGGCGTCGTCGGCAACAGCGATCCGGGACTGCTGCGGGACGTGGGATTCGGCTTGCGGCTGGGCAATACCCGCTCCGGTCTCGGCAATGTATTGCACATCGATTTCGCTTTTCCGCTCAACAATATCGCGGGAATCCAGAAATTCCAGTTTCTGGTGCAAACCATGCAGAGTTTTTAGGCCATCACGGGGCGGTCTTGTTCCGGGCCCGCGCGGCCTTGCGGCGCCGCGAGTACAGCCGCAGAAAGCCGATGCAAACGGCAAAGTTGAGCACCCACCACCACAGCTGCCGGGAGCCGCTTCCATTCTCCGATTGGCCGGCCGCGGGCGCGATCTGCAATTCGCCCTTGAGGCTCTCGCTCGCCGCGCCCTGCGCCACCTGAAACTCGACCACCGCCGATCCCGGCAGCTCCAAGTCTTTGGTTTGCAGCGTGTAGCTGCCGTCGGCATCGGCGGTGGCCGGGTGGCCGGCGCCGCGCAACACCACCGTGACTGCGGCGTCCCGTACCGGCGCGTTGTCGATCGATCGGCTCAGGTGAATGGTCATCCGATCGCCGTGCACCAGCCCCACCGCCCAAAGGTCCGCAGAACGCGCCTCGACCCGCGGTACTGCCGCCGGATCCTCCGCTGCCGCGAACGCGCCGGTCATCACGGTGACCGGGCCGGCCGCGGCGAATGCGCAGATCACGGCCAGCGCGCGGATCGTGGTGACCGCGGTGATGACGCAGGAGCAGTGCGCCGCGGCCCGTTTTCTCAAAGCAGGAAACCCCAGATGCCCATCGCGATGCCGGCAATGCCGGCAAGCACGCCGAAAATCGGGAAAAAACTCTTGCGCGCCAGAAAATACAGGGAGCACAGCACCAAGCCGAGCTCCAGGAAGCCCTCGCCGATGTCGAAGCGCAGCGCGCGGCGCTCCTCGAGCGCCGTTTCATCGTCCTTCGCCCGTGCATCTTTCTGGACGCCTACGGCGTCATTCGAGTACTTGTCGCGGGCGGCGCTGAGCTTGCGCGCCGGTGCTTCGGTCCTGGCAGAATCCGGCTGCAGATTCTGCAACAGGGTCAACGCCGTTTCGCTGGTATATTCGCGAATCTTCTTCGCCTGGTAGTAAGTCCACAAGTCGTTCGACTCGGTCCTGTGAATGACCGCCTCGGTGTGCGCGCGATGCGAGGCAATGGTGACCACCGACAGAAGAATGCCGACCACTCCCACCAGGACCCCGACCTTGCGCGTATTGGGATCGGCGCTATGCTCCGGCGTGACTTCGATTTCAGGCATGGCGTGATCGCTTCCCCTTTACTTGACGACGTGCAGACGCGGATTGGACCGTGAAATACCGAGGACGCCGCTGCGCACCACTTCGACGATCTCGCCGAACGCGCCGGCACTGGCGATGAATTCGCCGATCTCGGTTTCCGTGCTGGTAAGCTCCACGATGTAGCTGGAGGGATTGGACGACAACACCTTGCCGCCCACTCGGCGCAGCAGCGTACCCACGGCTTCGGTGTGCTCGGCGGCGATTTGCAGCTTGATCAGCAGCAATTCGCGGGCCAGGGTGTCGCCGCCGGTCATATCCTCGACCGCCACGACATCCACGAGCTTCAGCAGCTGGGCGTTGATCTGTGCAATCACGTGATCCGACCCGACGGTGACCAGCGTGATGCGGGACACCGTGGGATCGTTCGTGGGAGCGACCGACAGCGACTCGATGTTGTAGCCGCGGGTGGATATCAGTCCGGTGACGCGCGTGAGCGCCCCGGCTTCGTTCTGCAGGAGTATTGCTATGAGATGGCGCATAGCCGTGAAGGATACGGGAGCATGGCACTTGGGCGCCAGGGCGAGAACTGCTAGTCTTTCAAGGTGAAAGACCGTTACGACATGTTAAATCAAGCCGCGCATCCGCTGGCGGGCGCCAGCATGACCTGTGCGGAAATGCTGGTGCAAGTGCTGGCCGACGAAGGCGTCGACACGATTTTCGGCTACAGCGGCGGCGCGATTTTGCCGATTTACGACGCCGTGTTCCGTTACAACCTTGAACATCAATCCTCGATGCCGCTGATCGTCCCGGCGAACGAGCAGGGCGCCGGGTTCATGGCGGCGGGCTATGCGCGGGCGAGCGGCCGGGTCGGCGTGGCTTTGGTGACCTCCGGGCCCGGGGCGACCAACACGGTGACGCCGGTGCGCGACAGCATGGCCGATTCAGTGCCCATCGTGGTGATCTGCGGCCAGGTGCCCACCACGGCCATCGGCACGGATGCATTTCAAGAAGCGCCCGTGCCGAGCATCATGGGTGCGGTGGCCAAGCATGTTTTCTTGGTCACCGATCCGGCGAAATTGGAGGCGACGGTGCGCACGGCGTTCGAGATAGCGCGGACCGGCCGCCCCGGTCCCGTGGTGTTGGACGTGCCGAAGGACGTGCAGAACTGGCGGGGCGTGTTCCATGGATCCGGCCGACTGCCCGTACCCGGCTATCGGCAGCGCATGAACCGGCTGGAAGCGGCCAAGCTGCCCGCGGCGGCCTGCGCCGATTTCTTTGCGGCGCTGGGCGGCGTGAAGCGGCCGCTGATCTATGCCGGCGGCGGCGCCATCAACGGCAGTGCGGCGCATGCCTTGCGCGAATTCTCGGCGGAATTTCAGATTCCGGTGGTCACGACCCTGATGGGCATAGGCGCCGTCGATACCACGCACCCCCTGTCGATGCGGATGCTCGGCATGCATGGCACGGCGTTTGCCAACTACGCCATCGACGACTGCGATTGCCTGTTGGCGCTCGGTACCCGTTTCGACGACCGGGTCGCCGGCAATCCGGCCAAATTCGCCGGCAACGCCAAGTTCATCGCGCATTTCGACATCGATGCATCCGAGATCAACAAGGTCAAGCACGTGGATTGGAGTCATGTGGGCTTGATGCCGGACGCGCTGCTCACCTTGCTGGACTACGGCAGGCGCAACGGCTTCAAGCGCGATTGGTCGGAGTGGCATCGGCGTTGCGATGAACTGCGGTCGACGTACGCCATGAATTACGATCGCGACAGCGCGCTGATCCAGCCGTACTACGTCATCGAAGAAATCAATCGGCTGACGCGCGGCGAAGCCATCATCGCCACCGGCGTGGGGCAGCACCAGATGTGGGCCGCGCAGTATTTCGATTTCCGCAGTCCGCGTCTGTGGCTGACCTCGGGCAGCATGGGCACCATGGGCTTTGGCCTGCCGGCGGCAGTCGGCGCCCAGTTCGCGCAGCGCGGCCGTTTGGTCATCGACGTGGACGGCGATGCCAGCATCCGCATGAATATCGGCGAACTGGAGACCGTCACCACCTACGATCTGCCCGTCAAAGTGGTCGTGCTCAACAATTGCGGCGACGGCATGGTCAAGCAATGGCAGAAGCTGTTCTTCAGCGGCCGCCTCAGCGCCAGCGACAAGAGCCTGCACACCAAGGATTTCGTGAAGGCGGCGCAGGCCGATGGCTTCAAGTACGCGGTGCGGCTCGACAAGAAGGCGGATGTGCCGAAGGTCATCGAGGAATTCATTCGATTTGAGGGCCCCGCCTTCCTCGAAGTCATGATCGACCCGGATGCCGGCGTCTATCCCATGGTGGGTCCCGGACAGGCGTACGCCGATATGATCACCGGGGAGCACATTCCCTCGCGCACGCAGGTCGACATCAAGACCCCGGGCCCGTCGGAAATGTTCTGATTTTCTGGCGCCCGGACTGCCACCGCCCGGCAGTCCCGGCGTCGGCGACCCCGCCGCAGCGGGCTACCAGGCGCCGGTGTTGGGCATGGTGGTCCAAGGTTCGACGGGTGCCTGTGCCGCGCCTTTCTGCAGCAGTTCGATCGATATGCCGTCCGGCGACCGCACGAAGGCCATGCGCCCGTCGCGCGGCGGGCGATTGATCACCACCCCGTGATCCATCAAGCGCCGGCAGCTGCCATAGATATCGTCGACCGCATAGGCCAGATGTCCGAAGTTGCGGCCGCCCGGATACGGTTCAGGATCCCAATTGTGCGTGAGTTCGACCTGGGCTTGTTCATCGCCGGGGGCCGCCAAGAACACCAGGGTGTAGCGCCCCTGAGCGTAATCCCGGCGCGACAATTCGATGAGGCCCAGTGCGTCGCGATAGAAGCGCAGCGACTCTTCGATGTCCGTCACGCGTACCATAGTGTGCAGATATTTCATGGCATTTCTCTCGTGGAATACCCAAATCCCGAGTGGAGCGGGCAAATCTGGAGGAAGCGATGCATAAAAGCAAACTTGGCGGCTTCATCATCGATTGCCAGACCGACGACCTTGGGCAGGCCGCCGATTTTTGGGGCGCTGCGCTGGGCATGCCGGTGCGGGAATTGCCGGCCGGCGAGAGCGATACCTACAAGCGGCTCGAAGATTCTCAGCATGGCCTGCACATCGAGGTGCAGAAGGTAAATCACCCGAGCCGCGTGCACCTCGACATAGAGACCGACGATATCGAGGCAGAGGTGAGGCGGCTGGAAAAGCTGGGCGCCAAACGGCTGCAAAATATTCATACCTGGTGGGTGATGGAGGCCCCGACGGGCCAGCGGTTTTGCGTGGTGCGCGCGAGCTCCAAGGATTTCGCGGCGCGGGCCTGCGCGTGGCTTTGATGCCACGGGCCCCGGGCAAATCGCCCCAACGTTGTTTGCCCGCCACAGGCCTGCCTCTGTGTCACAAATTCGCGACATATTTGACATTGCGCGGCAATATCTGACATTAGTGGCTTAACCATTGGATTTATCTAAAATCCCGGCTATCATTGCGCCAACGAGATTGGGGCATTTTTCACCAGCGTTACTTAGTTGCAACACTGGGTTAATACAAACAAGGTCGAACGCACGGGCACGATGTGCCGCGTATCTTCCATTTAAAGGACGTGCTGGGTTTTTACCCAGCACCTGTTCCACTCGAATTCCCCGGCCAGTCCGGGGATTCTTTTATCTGCCGACATTCAAGGTTGCTGCCACACCGGGCGCTGTATCGCGGCCTCGCGCCAAATGGACCGCGGGGCGCGATGTGGTCACAATGTTGCTCAACTTCAGTCAATGAGTAATCGGAAGGAATATTGATGAGTGTCACCGACGGTTTTACGGGCGCGATTGGCAATACTCCCTTGATTCGGCTGCGTCACGTAAGCGAAGAAACAGGTTGCGAGATTCTCGGCAAGGCGGAGTTCATGAATCCCGGTGGTTCGGTGAAGGATCGCGCGGCGAAGTGGATCATCTTGGACGCCGAGCGGCGCGGCGTGCTGAAGCCGGGTGGCACCGTGGTCGAGGGCACCGCCGGCAACACGGGGATAGGTATTGCGCATGTGTGCAATGCGCGGGGCTACAAGTGCGTCATCGTGATGCCCGACAACCAGGCGGCCGAGAAGTACCAAATCATCGAAGTCTTGGGCGCGCAATTGCGCAAGGTGCCGGCCGTGCCCTACAGCAACCCGAACCAATATCAAAAGGTCGCGGGACGCCTGGCACAGGAGCTGCCGAACGCCGTTTGGGCCAATCAATTCGACAATACGGCGAATCGCGACGCTCACTACGAATCCACCGGCCCGGAGATTTGGCGGGACACGGGCGGAAAGATCGACGCCTTCTGCGCATCCACGGGCACCGGCGGCACGCTCGCGGGAGTTGCCCGCTACCTGAAGTCGAAGTCAAGCGCCGTTCGAATCGTTCTCGTCGATCCTCCGGGCAGCGCGCTGTACCACTACGTCAAGGACGGCGAGTTGAAATCCGACGGCGGCTCATCCATTACCGAAGGCATCGGCACCGGCCGCGTGACGGCGAATCTCGAGGGCGCGCCCATCGACGACGCGCTGCGAATCTCGGACGCGCAAACCATGCACTTCGTCTATCGGCTGCTGCGCGAAGAAGGGCTGCTGCTGGGCAGTACGGCCGGCATCAACGTGGCGGCGGCGGTGACTCTCGCGAAGCAAATGGGGCCGGGACACACCATCGTCACGATTCTCTGCGACGGCGGCGCAAAGTACCAATCGCGCCTGTTCAACAAGGCATGGATCGCGGAGCGCGGCTTTACCGAAGCTGTGGGGTGACGGGCACGCGATGATTAGGCTCGCTCGGCGCTCGGGCGCTCGGCGCCGCGAGCCTAAGCCTCCTATGCCGTCTGTGAAAGATCGATCTGCGCCCCCCCGGTGTCGAACCACGCCAGCGCCCCGTGCAGCGCCACCACGTCACCTACGATGAGCAGCGCCGGAGATTCCATATTCGCGCCGCATGAGGCGTCGCAGATGTCGGCGAGAGTCGCGGTGATTACGCGCTGATTCGAGGTCGTGCCCTGCGCGACGATGCCGGCGGGCCGCCGGGCCGGAGCGCCATGCTCCAGCAGCTTTTCCACGATGTATTCCAAACGCGCGAGACCCATGTAGAACACGATCGTGGCGCCCGGCATTGCGAGCGCGCGCCAATCCGGTTCCATCCCCTGTTCCCGGGCATGACCCGTCACGAAGGTCACGCTATGCGCGTGGTCGCGGTGCGTCAGGGGAATGCCGGCATAGGCCGCGCAACCCGCCGCCGCGGTAATGCCCGGCACTACCGAGAAATTGATTCGTGCCGCCGCGAGCGCCTCCAATTCTTCACCGCCGCGCCCGAACACGAAGGGATCGCCGCCCTTCAGACGGACCACTCGCTTGCCCTGGTTTGCAAGGTCGATCAGCAAGGCGTTGATCTCGGCCTGCGTGCTGCCGACCGAGCCTGCGGCCTTGCCGACGCAAATCCGTGCCGCGTCGCGACGCGCGAGGTCCAGCACCGCGTCGGATACCAACCGGTCGTGCAGAATGACATCGGCATCCTGCAGCGCGCGCAACGCTTTGAGCGTCAGCAGTTCCGGGTCTCCGGGTCCGGCGCCCACCAGTGTCACCTCGCCCGCCGCCCGGCGCGCCGTGGATGTCCGCGCCAACAATTGTTGGGCGAGCCGCCGCGCACCGTGGGTGTCGCCATCGACGAACCTTCGGGCCGCCGGCCCGTCCACCAGCGCTTCAAAAAAGCGTCTTCGTTCATTGGTGTCGCGCAGCCGCCGCCGGGTCGCGTCGCGCAGTGCGCGCAGCCATAACGCCAGTTCACCTATCCTCTTGGGGATCGCTGCCTCGATTCGCTCGCGCAGGCGCCGCGCCAGCACGGGCGATGCGCCGCTGGTCGAAATCGCCACCAGCACGGGGTCGCGATCGATGATGGCGGGCACGATGAAGCGGGACGCCTCCCCGTCATCGACTACGTTGACGGGTATTGCCCGCGACTCGCTCAACTGCGCGATCCAACGATTGACGGCGCGGTGCGAGGTCGCGACGATGACCAGGCGCGCACCGTCCAGATCGCCGGCAGCGAACTCCCGAACGGCCAGGGTCAGTTTGCCGGCGGCGGCGCGTTCCAGAAGCTCGGGGGCGAATTGCGGCGCGACCACGGTGATCGCAGCGCCGGTGCGTTCCAGCAGCGACACCTTGCGCAGCGCCACATCGCCGCCGCCCACCACCAGCACTTTCTGCGCCTTGAGGTCGAAGAACACCGGAAAGTAATTCACTTGGAAAACCCTATCTCGCGGCGCGGGTGCAGTCCGCATTCACGCGAATCGCTGCGTTCCCACCACCAACGGCCCGAGCGTTCGTCTTCGCCGGGCTGCACCGCACGGGTGCAAGGGGCGCAGCCGATGCTCGGAAAGCCGATGTCATGCAGCGTGTTGTAGGGCAGCCGCTTCTTGCGGATATATTCCCAGATTTCCTTTTCGGACCAGTCGAGCAGCGGACTTACTTTGTGCAACCCGTATTGGCCGTCCCACTCCACGGGCGCCGCCAGCGCGCGGCTGGCTGACTGGCCCCGCCGGATCCCGGTGACCCAGGCGCCACGTCCGGACACCGCGCGTCGAAACGGTTCCACCTTGCGTATGGCGCAGCACCCACGGCGTCTATCCAGGCCGTCCCGAAATCCGTTGATGCCGTTTTCGCCCACCCAGCCCTCCACTTCGGAGGTGTTGGGATAGTAGAGGCGCAAGGCCCGCCCGTAGCGCCGTTGCACCCGCTCGATGAGATCATAGGTTTCCGGGTACAGCCTTCCGGTGTCGATGCTGAAGATCTCGATGTCCGGCACGGATCCCCAGATCAGATCGGTGAGGACCATGGACTCAGAGCCTAAGCTATTGGCGTAGCACACATTTTTAAACTCCGCGACGGCCGCGCGCAGTTGTGAAATGCTGTCCTCGGCGCGCTGGCGCAGAGTCTTTGAGAGTTCGGCCACTTCAAGATCTCTTGAGCTTTGGATGGGGATCAGGCGGGAAACTATAGGGCGGTGCCTGGATCCGGGAAACGAACTATCGCGCATGAGGACATGCGTTTTCGTGATGGCCGGCGGCGGTGGCGGCGCGGCACGGGGCGCCGCAAACTTATATCCTATGCCGAGCAAACTCATTCAACGATAAGGCCGGCCGAGCGATGAAGTTCCAGCAATTGCGCTACCTCGTAGCGGTACACGAAAACGGCCTGAACATAACCGCCGCTGCGCGGCAGTTGCACACCTCCCAGCCCGGCGTCAGCCGCCAGCTCAAGCTGCTGGAGGAGGAACTCGGTTTTCAGTTGTTCGAGCGCGAGGGGCGCGCCTTGACCCGGACCACCGATGCGGGCGAGGAAATCATTTCGCGCGCCAGCAGTATTTTGCGAGAAATGCAGAATATTCGCCGCACCTCCGCGGAGCTGCGCAAGGCCGACGGCGGGACTCTGTCGATCGCCACGACCCACACGCAGGCACGCTACGTGCTGCCCGAGGTGATTCGCGCGTTTCGCCACAAGTATCCGAAGGTACGGCTGCATCTGCACCAGGGCACGTCCGAGCAAATTGCGGAAATGGTCGCCCGCGACCGCGTCGATTTCGCGATTGCCACCGGTTCGGAGGAACTGTTTCCACATCTGGTGCGGCTGCCGGTATATCGCTGGCACCGGGCCGTGGTGGTGCCGCGCGGCCACCCGCTCGCGTCCGCCGGCAAATTGACGCTGAAGAAGCTCGCCGAATATCCCATCGTCACCTACGTGTTCAGCATTTCCGGGCGCTCTTCGCTGCCCGCCCTATTCGAAACCGCCGGGTTGTCGCTCGACGTCGCGCTCACTGCGCGCGACTCGGACGTGATCAAGACCTATGTGCGCATCGGTTTGGGGGTGGGCATATTGGCGCGGTTGGCCCTCGATCCCGCAACCGACGGCGACCTGGTCGTGCTGGATGCGGCCCACCTGTTCGAAGGGCATACGACGTGGATCGGGTTTCGCCGCAGCGCACTGTTGCGCGCCTATATGTACGAGTTCATCGAATTGCTGGCGCCGCACCTGCCTCGCAAGCTGGTGCGCGAAACCGAAAAGATGGAGACCCAGGAAGAGGTCGATCGCAGCTTGAGCGGCCTGGAAATTCCGTTACGCGACATGCCGTAAGGGCATATGTAAATCGCCAGATTGTAGTTGCCGGGTGCGATGCCGCCGGCTAGCCTGCTCGCACCGCTGATCGGTCGAAAACTCAAGATGGATGAATACCAGGTGCCGGAACATAATGGGAGACGGATCGGGCGCGAGTACTTCTGGTTCGCGCTGACCGTGATGGCAATTTTAGTGGGTTCCGCGGCGCACGCGTCCACACCCAGCGAGGCAACACCCAGCGAGGCCGCGCCGGCGAAACCCAAACCCACCGTCGAGGAACTCGAGCAACGCATTCGGATCCTCGAGGAGAAGCTGGAAGCTCTGCAGGCGCCGGCGGCTGCGACCCCGGCGCCCGCTGCGGCGCCCGCGCCGACGCTCACATCCGCACCTGCGCCGGCCGATGCCAAGACCGCTGGCGCCAAGGCGAGCGGCGCGCCGGCTGGGGTGCCACGTTCGGTTACGGTGCAACAAGCCGGCTCCGCTACCGAGTCGGGCCCGCAGATTTTTGCCGGGCCCGGCGGATTCTCGTTTCAGTCGGCGGACGGCGCGGATCAGATTCGATTTCACGGCGAGTTCGATTTCGACGGTCGATTCTATAACGATGATTTGACCCCGGAGGGATCGCGCAGCACGTGGCTGCTGCGCCGCGCGCGGCCCATTATCGAAGGCACGTTTGCCAACATCTTCGATTTCCGCTTCAATCCGGACTTCGCCGGCGGCAGGACCGTGATTCAGGACGCCTTCGTCGCGGCGCGCTTCAACCCTCTATTCGTCGTGACGGCGGGCAAATTCAAGGAACCCTTCGGTCTGGAACGGCTGCAACTGTCGCCGAACAATCGATTCATCGAGCTGGGACTGCCGAGCGATCTCGTGCCGAATCGTGATCTCGGCTTGCAGGCGTCCGGCACTTTCACCTTTGCCGGCGGCACGCTGACGTATCAAATCGGCTACTTTGACGGGGTCGTCGACGGCTCGAGCACCGATTCGAACGCCACGCCCGACGTCGACAGCAACGACAAGAAGGACTGGGTGGCCCGATTGTTCGCACAGCCCTTCCTCAAGACCAGTTCTGTCTTGCGCGGCTTGGGCGCCGGAGTGGCGGTGAGCTACGTCAATCAAGTGGGCAGCCCGGTCAACACGCTGCTGGCACAGTATAAGACCGAGACTCAGCGAAACTTCTTCAGTTATGGCTCCGCCGGTACCTCCGCCGGTACCTCCGCCGGTACCTCCGCCGGTGCGGTGTTCGCGAACGGCGAGCGCCTGCGCATATCCCCTCAGGCATACTACTATTACAAGAGCTTCGGGCTGCTCAGCGAATATGTCAGCGAGTCGCAGGACGTATCGCGGACCTTTGGGGCCGGAGCCGCGGCGGTTACGCGCACTGCCCGATTGCAGCCCTCCAGTTGGCAGGTGGCCGCGACATATCTGTTGACGGGTGACGCGGCGAGTTTCGGGACCGTGGTGCCCAAGAGACCCTTCGCGCTGGATCAGCCGGGCTGGGGCGCATTCGAACTGGCCGCGCGCATCAGTGAGTTGAAGCTCGACCCGGCGACATTTGCCAGCCCGAACGGCGTGGGTACCTGGTTCGCCGATCCGAGCGCGCAAGCTCGCGATGCGACGGCGTGGACTCTTGGGATGAATTGGTATCTGACGCAGAACGTCGCCTGGTACCTCGACTACACGAAGACCGGTTTCGACGGCGGCGCTGCCGGCGCCAAAAATCGCGCTGACGAAAATGCGTTTTTTACGCGATTCCAAGTGGCTTTCTAGCGGGAACGACACGCGTGAGACCAATGCGAACGAGAATGCTTTGGATGGTGGCGGTAGCCGCGCTGGTTCTCGGCATCGGGGCCCCGCCGCGCGTGCGGGCCGCCACGGTCAAGTTGTTGAACGTGTCGTACGACCCCACCCGCGAGCTGTATGAAGACTACAACAAGGCGTTTTCGGCGTATTGGAAAGCCAAGACCGGCGATACCGTGATCATCAGCCAAAGTCACGGCGGATCGGGAAAGCAGGCGCGCTCCGTGATCGACGGACTCGAAGCCGATGTGGTGACGCTGGCGTTGGCTTACGACATCGATGCACTCGTAACCCAGGGCGGCCTGATGCCGGCGAACTGGCGGACGCGATTGCCGTACAACAGCACGCCCTACACGTCGACCATCGTTTTTCTGGTGAGGCAGGGCAATCCCAAGCACATCCACGATTGGGGCGACTTGGTGCGGCCGGGCGTGTCGGTGATTACGCCGAGTCCGAAAACGTCGGGCGGCGCGCGCTGGAACTACTTGGCGGCCTGGGCCTGGGCGCTGAAGCAGCCCGGCGGCAATGACGCCACCGCCGAGGCGTTCGTGAAAAAGCTCTATCACAATGTACCGGTGCTCGATTCCGGCGCTCGCGGCGCGACGGTGACCTTCGTCGAACGCGGCATCGGCGATGTGCTGATCGGCTGGGAGAACGAAGCCTTCCTCGCCGTCAAAGAACTGGGGTCCCGCAAGTTCGATATCGTGGCGCCTTCGCTCAGCATCGTCGCGGAGCCGCCCGTCTGCCTCGTGGATCAAAACGTCGATCTACACGGCACGCGAAAGGTCGCCGAAGAATACCTGAAATATCTTTATTCCAAGGAAGGCCAGGAAATTGCGGCGAAACACTTCTATCGCCCGCGGGACCCGGCCGTCGCGGCGCGCTACGCCAAGCAATTTCCGAACATACCCCAGCTGGTCACCATCGATGCCGTATTCGGCGGCTGGACCAAGGCGCAGTCCACTCATTTCTCGGACCATGGCACCTTCGATAGGATCTACGGTCAGTAATCCCACCACCCGACGCCAAAGCCCTAAGACCTCCATGGCGCGGCGGGTGCTGCCGGGTTTTGGGCTGACCCTCGGATACACGATGTTGTATCTGTCGTTGCTGGTGTTGATTCCCCTGTCGGCGGTGTTCATTCGCAGCTTGGGATTGGGGTGGGGTCATTTCTGGGAGGCGGTGTCCACGCCCAGGGTCATCGCATCGCTGCGGCTGAGCTTCGGCGCTTCGTTGATCGCCGCGCTGATCAACGTGGTCTTCGGCCTCGTGGTCGCGTGGGTGCTGGTGCGTTATACCTTCCCGTTCAAGCAGCTGATCGATGCTGCGGTCGACCTGCCCTTTGCGCTGCCGACCGCCGTGGCCGGCATCGCCCTGACCGCCCTGTATGCGCCGAACGGTTGGCTTGGGGTCTGGCTGCATCCGCTGGGAATCAACGTCGCCTTCACGCCGTTAGGCGTGGTCGTTGCGATGACCTTCATCGGTCTGCCGTTCGTCGTCCGCACTTTGCAGCCGGTGCTCGAGGATCTGGATAACGAAGTCGAGAACGCGGCGGCGACTCTCGGTGCTTCGGGGGCGCAAACCTTCGTGCGCGTCATACTGCCGGCGCTGTGGCCGGCGTTGTTCACGGGGTTCGCGCTGGCTTTCGCGCGTGCCGTCGGCGAATACGGCTCGGTGATTTTCATCGCCGGGAACATGCCGATGAAATCCGAAATCGCGCCCTTGCTCATCATCACGAAGTTGGAGCAGTACGACTACGCAGGAGCGACGGCCATCGCGGTGGTCATGCTGGTGCTGTCCTTCGCCTTGATGCTCGGCATCAACGCCTTGCAGAGCTGGGCTTCCTCGAGGCATGGCGGCCGATGATGCAAACGCTGACGCAAACGCGCGGCCCGCGGCGCCGACCGCAATTGGCCCGACTCCTGCTGATCGTCCTGGCACTGGCGTTTCTCGGCATATTCCTGGTATTGCCGCTGCTCGCCGTATTCGTGCAGGCGTTGGCCAAGGGAGTCGGGGCGTACTTCGCGGCGGTCTCGGATCCCATGGCCTGGTCAGCCATCAAGCTCACGATCTTGGTGGCGGCGGTCGCCGTTCCGCTCAATCTCGTATTCGGCGTGGCCGCCGCATGGGCCATCGGCAAGTTCGAATTTCGCGGCAAGAGCGCCCTGATCACCCTGATCGATCTGCCTTTCGCCGTGTCGCCGGTGATCGCCGGCTTGATTTTCGTTTTGGTATTCGGAATTCACGGCTGGTTCGGCGGTTGTCTGCGGATGCACCACATTCGGATCGTGTTCGCGGTGCCGGGCATCGTGCTCGCCACCCTGTTCGTTACCTTTCCTTTCATCGCCCGCGAACTCATTCCGGTGATGCAGGCACAGGGCAAGGACAATGAGGAAACCGCCCTGTCCTTGGGCGCCAACGGGTGGCAGACGTTTTGGCACGTGACTCTGCCGAATATCCGATGGGGCCTGTTGTACGGCGTTTTGCTTTGCAACGCGCGAGCCATGGGAGAGTTCGGCGCGGTCTCGGTGGTCTCCGGGCACATTCGGGGGATGACCAACACCATGCCGCTGCACGTCGAGATTCTGTACAACGAATACAACTACACGGCGGCATTCGCCGTGGCGTCGCTGCTGGCATTGCTGGCGCTGCTGACATTGGCCGGCAAGAGCGTTCTGGAGTGGCGGCGGCCGGAGTTGCGTAGAGCAGCTCGTAAGCCGCGCGATCGGACGAGGAGGGAGAGGACATGAGCATTGCGTTACGCGGCATAGGCAAGCAATTCGGCGAATTCGCCGCGGTCGGGGACATCGACCTGGATGTGCCGACCGGCGCATTGCTTGCGCTGCTCGGGCCCTCCGGCTGCGGCAAGACCACGTTGTTGCGCATCATTGCCGGTCTGGAGATACCCGATGTGGGTCAGGTGTTGTTCGACGGCAGGGACGCGACCCTGTGGCCCATTCGAGACCGCAAGGTCGGCTTCGTATTCCAACACTACGCCCTGTTTCGTCATATGTCGGTCCTCGAGAACGTCGCGTTCGGCCTGAAAATCAAGCCGCGCCGCGAACGGCCGGGCACCGCGGCAATACGCGAAAAGGCGCATTCGCTGTTGGAGCTGGTGCAGTTGGGTTGGGCGGGGGAGCGGTATCCGGCGCAGCTTTCCGGCGGCCAGAGACAGCGTGTGGCGCTCGCGCGCGCGTTGGCCGTCGACCCTCATGTGTTGCTGCTCGATGAACCTTTCGGCGCGCTGGACAGCCAGGTTCGCCACGAACTGCGCCGCTGGCTGCGGCGGCTGCACGACGAATTGCATTTCACGAGCATATTCGTGACCCACGATCAGCAGGAGGCGATCGAGGTGGCGGATACCATCGTGGTGCTGAATCGTGGGCGAATCGTACAAAGCGGAATTCCCGGCGAGGTCTACGATCTGCCGACGTCGGCGTTCGTGCATCGCTTTTTGGGCCAGGTCAATGAGCTGCCCGTGCGGTTGCACGAGGGCCGTGCCCATGCTGGGCCGCTCGATATTTCGGCCGGCGCGGCCGCGGCGTCGACCGCCACGACGCCGGGCGCCACGACGCCGGCCGCCAACAGCGTGGTGCTGATTCGACCCCATGAGATCGAAGTTCGACCCGACGCCGTTGGTTGGCCTGCGACCGTGCTGGCCGTGCGGGTGATCGGCCCGATCGTGCGTCTGGAATTGAGCGCCGAGGGTCGGCCGGTCAATGAACCGCTGGAAGCGGAAATCAGCCGCGAGCGTTACGACGCGGAGCGCTTCACCATTGGCCAGAGAGTGGGCCTGCGCTTCAGGAGATGGCAGATTTATCCGGCCGACGCGGTCCGTCCAGCGCCTGGCGGCGCGGCCGTGTGAACTAAGGCGGCGCGGTCATGTGAACGGGGCGGCGGCGAACAGGTCATGGCTTCGCAAAACCGTGATTGGCTCGGCAGAGGAATCATCGAGTTACGCGCAACATCAGCGGAGTGAATTCAAAGGGTCCGCGGGTGGCAAAAGATCTAACGGAAGTGGTGGTTGCGCCGGACACTTATCATGTCTCGCCCGAGCCCATGCTCATGATCGCCGATTTGCATGGCGCTCTCGCGCTGTGCCTGCACGATGAAAGCCGTGCGGTCGGCGGGTTGTTGCACTTGCGATTCATGGGCGGGACCGGGCGGCCCAGCGACGTCACGGACAACACCCTGAGTTCCGTATTGGTGGTGCTCGACCGCTTCAAGCGTGCGGTGCTCGGTAATGCGGCGCGCCGGGACGATGTCCAGGCGCGCATCCTCGCACATGCGCTGCCGCCCACGGATGCGGGCGAACCCAGTGCGTCCCTGGTCGATTTGATCCAGGCGGATCTTGCCGACGGCACCATTGCCTGCGGCACGCAAACCATGCGCAGGACCCAGGCGGTGCGAGTCTGTTTTCAACCGTTCGAAGGCCGCATGTGGATTTGCCCGCCGGAGCGGGCTTCACTATAAGATTCGCAGCTTGGGGAGCATCTCCTTTGAGGGGTAGACCATGCGAATTGCCTTGGTTCTGGCCGCAGCGATGGTGGCGGCCTGCGCGAGCGAACACTTGCGTCTGGAGCCTCCGGCCGGCGTGAATTTCAGCGGACACTGGCAGCTCAACGAGGCCGACAGCGACGATCCCTTGCACTTGAGCCAAAGTGAGATCGCGGGGCCCGCCGCCGGTTCGGCGACTTCGGGAGGCTCAGGCGGTCCGGGGGGATCGGAACGAGGCAGCCGCCGCGGCGGGTCGAATGGCGGCATGGGCGTCCCCGGTGGTTTGGCCGGCCCGGCAATGCCCTCGGTGAGTGCATTGGGCGAGGCACTGCGCTGGCCGGGCAAGTTGCTCGAAATCAAACAGGTCGCCGGTGTGGTGGTGTTTATCTCTGACGGCAGGAACCGCCACTGCCAGCCGACCGATAGGGAAGAGAGGCCGCATCGCCGAGCGCCGGCCGGACGGAATGACGATTCCCGGCGCGACCGCTCTTCGATGGGGCGTGATGTGCCGCCACCGGTATGCGGTTGGGAGGATAAAACGTTGATCGTGCGGGGCGGCGATCCCGGCGATGATCTTCCCCCCTACGAAGAACACTACGGCATCTCCGAAGACGGCCGGCGGCTGGTGGAAGTCGTGAGCTTCAAGGGTGGCCGCTCCAGTGGTTTCACGATGTCCCGCGTGTGGGATCGCTTGCCGTAAACAAAAAAGCCGGGCAAAGCCCGGCTTTCAAGTCCCCATGCCTTCTCGTGGCGCTTAATTTTTGCGCTCTGTCGAAAGTTGGTCTTTTTACTTCTTTGATCCTATGGCGGCCGAGCAACACTCTAGCCTTGAGCTGCCCCCGGCGCTAGCCCTATTGCAAGGAAGCGCAAAATTTAATGTAGCGGGAAAGCAACAAAAACGTCACAGCAGGCGCGGGCGAGGTCCAGCAATGACTTCGAGTATCCTTGCATCCGTCTAAATCCGGAGAGTCTCACGTGGTCAAGCACGCAAAACCGCCCGCGCCAGCGTCTGCCGTTCGCACGCGGCGAGCCTATTTCGACTGCAGATTCGGGCAGTTGCACGTGCGCACGGCCTTCCCGGCCACGGGCGGCTTCGATGAGCAGGTGACATTATTCTGCCTGCACCCGGGCGAGGGTTCCGGCCGCGCGTTCAGCCGATTCTTGCCGGAGATCGCGGATGTGCGCTCGGTGTATGCGCCGGATTTTCCGGGCTGCGGTGAATCGGACCCGGCGCCGACACAGCGTGCCCTGGATGCGGCGGCGGCAATTT
>Ga0070696_100000080_pt1 | contig 47606 bp, 38 predicted proteins | sample KBSK1253metaG_FD_65474 | JGI IMG/M metagenome (GOLD analysis project Ga0070696, IMG submission 65474) | Corn, switchgrass and miscanthus rhizosphere microbial communities from Kellogg Biological Station, Michigan, USA - KBS K1-25-3 metaG | ecosystem: Host-associated > Plants > Roots >... | reverse complement strand
TTTTTCATGGTGATGGAATTTGTTCGCGGCGATACGCTCGATGCGGTGATCAACAAGTCGGGCGCGATGCGTTGCGATCACGCGATTCGCTTGCTCAGCCAGGCGCTGGAGGGCATCGAGCACGCTCACCGAATGGGAATAATTCACCGCGACATCAAGCCTGCGAACATGATGTTGACCGAAACCGGCACGCTGAAGGTTATGGACTTTGGCATCGCGCGCGTGCTCGGAACCGCGCGCATGACCAAGCAAGGCAACATCGTCGGTACGATCGAATACATGTCACCGGAACAAGTGCGCGGGCTCGAGACCGACGCGCGCTCGGACATCTATTCACTTGGCATCCTGCTTTACGAAATGCTGACGGGCCGCGTGCCGTTCAAGTCCGACAGCGAATATGATTTGATGAAGATGCAGATCGAAGACGCGCCGGCGCCGCCTCGCGTATTTGCGGCGGGCATTCCTCCAGCGGTCGAGCAGGCGATCATGCGATCACTTGCGAAGCGACAGGAGGCGCGATTTCAAACCGCCGGCGAGTTTCGCGATGTGCTTCTGGCGGCCATCGGGGGAATGTCGCCATCTCTAACCGCGCCGGTCATCTCAACACCCACGCTCGCTGCCGGTTCGGCGTTTTCCGCCCCTCAAGCAACCGCGTCCACGCCAAAGGAAACTCGACTGGCCGCCGGCGCCGCCGCTCAATTCACTCCGGCAAGTATGCCGTATCAATCAAACGTTCCGGTTAACTATTCGGCATATCAACAGCCGGCGCCACTTGCACAACCATCCAAGTCGAACGCAAAGGTGTTCATCGCGCTTGCGGCGTTTGTGGTAATCGGGATTATCGGCGTTGCGGTGGCCTTGCTGATCACAATGAAGAGTCAAAGCGCTTTGCCCGCGGCTCCGCCGGCCAAGCCCACGCAGAGCATCACGCCGTCGCCCGCGCCTTCATCGAGTCAGCCAACGATACCCGCGCAGCCTCCGCCTCAATCCATCCCGCAGCCTGAAGTTGCAAGGCCGGTGGAAAGGCCTCCGGCTAGTGCGCCACCTGTAGTAGAAGGCTCAACCAACACGAAGGCCGCGAAGTCTGCTCGAAAAGAAAACGACGCCGATGCCGAAGCCCGGAAGGAGAAAGCGCGCAAAGCGGCGGAGGCTCGAAAGCTGCTCAGCCAGTAACGGGCTCTCGGGGACAAGCTATGAAGACAGGAATGAATAGGCAGACTCTTTCAACGATTCGGCGGACCGGCTTACTGTTTTCCGTGTCCGCTCTGTCCGTAATGATGACCGCCAGTGTCGCCGAGCTTCAGACGAAGAATCCGTATGAGATGGAAAAGCTGTTGCGAGTGGTTCAACTGAACGCATTGCCGACGACCGAGGTCGTCCAGGCTATTCAACAACGAGGCGTCGATTTTCAGGTCACGTCGGACGTCGAATCGCAGTTTCGCGCCGCGGGCGCGCGCCCCGAAGTGATCGGCGCGATGCGCGAGAACTATCGCGCACCGGCCAGAGCGCCGGTAGTCAAGAACCCGACCACGACAACCACGCCTTCGAAGCCGCCCTCAGGTGTTCCCGCCGGCGCTCCGCTCTCGAAGGCCGAGATCATAACGCTGCTGCAAAGCGGCGCTCCTTCGACGCGCGTCGAGCAGTTTGTCGAAGCGCGCGGCGTGAGCTTCAGCATAACGCCACAAATCGCGCGTGAGATCAAAGACGCGGGCGGAAACAATTCGTTGATTGGGGCAATCACCGCAAAGGCAAGCGAAGCGCCCGCCCCAACACACTCTCGTCAACCGGCTCCGGTTGTTCCGGCCGGACCCGACTACGACGACCTGACGGATCGCGCAGTCGCCGCGATGCAGGCGAACAACAGCCGCGGCGCGATCGGCTTTCTGCAGCAGGCTGTGAATATCGATCCTGCAAAGCCGCAGGCATACGGACTACTCGGGTTCGCCCAGCTCTACGGAACCAGCGACATTCTTGCGGCCGAACGATCGATGCGCGCGGCTATCGAGCGCGGCGGAGGAGCGCCGTTTCGCGTGTATCACGATCACGACGGTTTCTTTAACACGTTCTGCCAGGGTTCGCTGTTCGTGTCCAAAGCTACAGTCACGTTCAAAGGCGATGACGGCAAGCATACCTTTGGGGCCAATCGCGCCGACATCAAGGAAACCAGGATCAACGGGTTCGTGGGCGCTCAGTATGGCGCGTTTCATTTGAAGGTGGCTATCGGCGCAGGGAAGCCCGAAACCTTCAACTTCGCTCCGGCTACTAGACAAAAGGCCGAGTCAAACCTGATCATTAACCTGATCAATAGCTATCGATAGCAAACGGCTGTACGGTCCCGGCGGATTTCAACTTTACGAGGTGTAAAAAATGGTAGGCAGCGTAGTAGGCAATTATAAGATCATCGACAAAATCGGCGAAGGCGGTATGGGCGCGGTGTTCAAGGGCGTCGACCTGATGCTCGAACGCGAAGTCGCCATCAAAATGCTTCGCCCGGAACTTGCGCGCCAACCAAATGTCGTCGAGCGGTTCCGCACGGAAGCCGTCACGCTTGCGAAACTCAATCACCCGAACGTTGCCACCTTGCACAGCTTCTTCCGCCAGGGCGATGACTTTTTCATGGTCATGGAATACGTGCGCGGCGAAACGCTCGAAGACGTGATCCGCAAGAACGGCGCGATGCCTTGCGATCAAGCCGTCGAAATGTTTTGCATGGCGCTGGAAGGAATCGATCACGCTCACAAGATGGGCATCGTTCACCGCGACATTAAGCCGGCTAACATGATGCTCACTGAGACTGGCACGATCAAAGTGATGGACTTCGGAATCGCGCGAGTGCTGGGAACCGATCGCCTCACCAAAGCCGGTCACTTGATCGGGACCGTCGAATACATGTCACCCGAGCAAGTGCGCGGCGAAGAAACCGACGCGCGTTCGGATATCTATTCGCTTGGAATGCTGCTCTACGAAATGCTCACCGGCCGGGTGCCTTTCAACAGCACGAGCGAATACGAATTGATGCGCTGCCAGATCGAAGACGCGCCCGCGCCTCCGCGCACGATCGCGCCTCACATCCCGCTTCCTGTCGAACAGGCCATCATGCGTTCGCTGGCCAAGAAGCGCGACGCCCGATATCAGAGCGCGAGCGAGTTTCGCAAAATGTTAATGCAGCGGAACACCGGCGCGATAACAACACCACTAGAAGCTCCGCGGCCTGGCACCGGCGGATACGCTGCGCCCGCGACGCAAGCCGGCGCTTCCAGAACCAATCCTTCGGGTGAAACGGTGAAAGCGACGCGGCTCGCCGGCGATCAGAATCGCGCCGCCGCGGCTGGAGACATGAAGGAGACGCGGCTTGGCCAGCCCGGCGCTGCAATGCCCTTCCAACAAAACCCCCAGGCTACTTATGCCGAGCCCCAGGGCGCTCGTTCGAGCGCTCCCGCGCAAGCCTCATTCTTGAGCGGGCTCAACTGGAAACACTTTGCCGCTGCCGGCACAGCCCTCGTTGCGGTCCTGGCCGTTGCGGTCGCGCTGGTTGTCGGGGGCGGCGCCAAGCCGGCCGCACCCGAAACTCCGCCCCCGGCTGCCCAGCAATCCGAGACTGCTCCTGCGAGCTCGCCTGTTCCCGCGCCGGCGCAAGAAGCGCAGCCGGTACAAGCGCAGCCTGCACCAGCACCGCCGCCCGTCGCGCCGGCCGGGTTCGATCCTCAACCAGCGCCGTCTAGTCCTAATCCTTCCCGACCTCGCGACGCTCGAGCACCCAAGACGAGTGATGCTCCGCCCCCGGTAGTGGCCCAGCCCGCGCCGCAGCAGCCTCAAATCACTCACCCTGCGCCAGCTCCCAATCCCGACAAGGTTGCCGCAACAAAACCTGAATCAAAGGAACCGCCCAAGACTGAAGAAAAGAAGGATGACAAAAAGAAGAGCGGAATCGGCGGGTTCTTCAAGAAAGTCTTCGGCGGCGACAAGAAGAAGGACGAGAAGAAGCCTTAGATAAACGTGCCCGGACCGAGCACGAAGTCGAACAATCAACCATCGTCAATCGGGGCAATCTGCTCATTCACTTCCGCGCTGTTCAATCAATTAGGTGAAGGCGCGTAGATCAAATGTCAACGAACTCAAGTCTGACCCCTGATTGATCTCCTGAAAGAGGTTTATCCTCTAAAAAAGTATTGATCCTCTCGAACCGATCCTCTAAGATCGTCAACGTCTTGCCCGGGACTGCGCAATTCCTGCCCCTTCGATACTGAATAGCCATTTACAAGTTTCGTGTGGCGACGCTCTTTAGCCTCGCCCCTCCGAGTAGTTCAACAGCGTTTCAACTGAGAGTCAGCAGCAAGACACGAATGGTGGGAAAACAAATCGCGCTTCGAAGGATTAGCCAATGACCGCATCGATCCTCACGCCATTGAACCTCCCATCGCACCCAACAATCAAAATCCTCATCATTGACGACGAGCCGAACGTTCTTTCTGTCCTTCACTCTTTGCTGAGCCCGTTACACGAATGCAAAACGGCAGGCAGCGCAATCGAGGCGCTCGAATATCTAAAAGAAGAATCTTATGATCTGGTCCTCTCCGACATCATGATGCCCGGAATGACCGGGCTTGAGCTGCTCGCGGAAATCACTCGTCTCTCTCGAGAGACGGTAGTCATTATGATCTCGGGCAACTTGAATATTCAGAGCGCCATTGAAGCCATGCGGCGCGGCGCGTTTGATTATGTGACCAAGCCGTTTAATCTGTCCGATGTCGAGACGGCAGTCGCGCGCGCAATTCGGCATCAATCCCTGCTAAAGGCAAATAAGCAATACGAGCAGCATCTCGAGCAATTGATAGGTGTCCGCACAAACGAACTGACGATCGCCAACACAAACCTGAACATGACGCTCGAAAAGCTCTACATGAACTACCGGGCGACCCTGCACGCGCTTGCCGCCGCGCTTGAAGCGCGAGACGTCGAAACCAAGGGACATTCAGAACGCGTCGTAGCCTACTGCCTGCGACTTGGAAAAGAGATCGGGTTGACTGATCGCAATCTAATCACCCTCGAACACGGCGCCCTGCTTCATGACATCGGGAAGATCGGGGTGCCCGACGGCATATTGCTAAAACGCGGGGCGCTCACTGAAGACGAATGGGCTCACATGCGCCGCCACGTCGAATACGGAGCGCAGATACTCAGGGGAATTGATTTTTTGGAGGGTGCAACTCAGATCGTTTCGCAGCATCACGAACGCTACGATGGAAGCGGATATCCGCACCGCATGGAAGGTGATCAGATATGTCTGGGCGCTCGAATATTCGCGGTTGCGGACGCGGTGGATGCGATGACGTCGGACAGGCCTTATCGAGCCGGACGCTCCTTCGACGACGCGGCCGACGAGCTGATTCGGTGTTCCGGCGCGCACTTCGATCCAACGGTCGTTCAAGCCTTCGCTCGAGTGCCGCTTGATTCGTGGCGCGAGCTGCGACACTTATCAACCGTCACCGGATACGTGATGAAAGAGCAAAAGACTGGCGCTGAGATTCAGTACTCAGCTCTTGCGGTGAGGGGAGACCGCATCGCCAGCGGCTGGATACGATAAGGTAGCGTTACGAGTGCGCAAAACGAAGACGGCGACGTGAGACTCCGCCGTGCTCTTTGCGTCTTACGATTTGGTTCTTGCGAATCTTTTATGCCACTTTCACTCAAGAAGTACTTTTCATTCAAGAAGACTAATCGCGGACCCGGCTGTTCGCTGATTGAAAAGATTACGGCCTTCGCACGGTCATCTGACGACCTCAGCACAGCGCTTCTATGTGCGGCGGATGAGATTGGCCGAATGCTGGAGTTGCAGCGTGTTGCGATACTTCTGCCGGACAAGACCGGAATGAGACGCTCCGGTGAGTACTCGGCAGAGGGCGTCGGTCAGGTGGAACGCGAGAAGTTGCGACAACTCGATCTGGATCTGACTCAGGATCTCGGCTCACAATGCGGTCTAAAGGAAATCGCCGACACTAAAACGGATTCACGAGTGAGCCGGAGACTTGCGCCTGCTGGAAGACAACCCAACCCTCCGTCTATCCGCTCGATTCTGATCGCTCCGCTAATCATCGACTCTGAGGCAGCGGGTGCCATCGTCCTTTATCGGCAAGACAAACGACGATGGTCAACCCAGGAGAAGCACCTGCTTACAGCAGCGGCGTCAACGTTGGGCCTCACAATTCACCACTTCAGATCCCAGGAAAGAGCCATCAGCGCTACGAATCGCGAAGCGCTCACGAACCGGCTGCTGACGGCAATTAGAAGCGCGGGCGATGTTGACGAGATCTTGAGCGTTGCGGTTGAGGGCATCGGCCGCTCATTGAAGGTAACGCGAGTCGTGATTTATATGCACGGCAGTGTGGAGCAGCATTCATCGTTCATTGCCCGCGCGGAATACAAATCGAGCGTACTGGTTCCAAGTCTCTTGCAAAGCGAACTGGATCTGGAAGGAAGCCCGCTGCTGGCGGAGATGCTAACGGGTAAGATCATCAATGTTCCCGACACGACCGAGAGCGATCCGATCGTTCGAGCGATATCCGTGCGATTGGGAGTGCGCGCGCTCGTACTTGCTCCAGTTCGCTACAACGGGCATTCTGCCGGGACAATCGTAGTCGAGCAGTTCGATCATCCGCGCACGTTCTCGACCGACGAGATCAACCTGCTCGAGCTGGTAACGGAGCAGACATCGGTGGCGCTGTATCAGGCGGAGCTGTATCGCGAAGCTCAGGACGCTGCGCGACGCGACGCGCTGATCAGCCGAATCGGCGCTGCCGTTCACAGCTCACTTGACTCTGAAACGGTATTGCATGCAATTGTACGAGAATTGGGGGCTGCGCTTTCGGTCTGTCGTTGCAGGCTGGCCCTGCTGCCAAACCCATTGCCCGAAATGGTTCCGGTGACCCATGAGTACGTAGCCGAGTGTTGCGCCCAGCGGCCCGCGGTCCTCAGCGAAATGCGGACGGTCAACAATCCGTTCCTGCAGTCAGTGCTCTCGCAAGAGGATCCGATCGCCGTTACCGGCCCCGCGGGTGACCCGCTGTTCGCTAAGGTTCGCGCGCGCGTTGAGGCAGGCAGCGTCAAGGCTATTCTCACGGTTGCGATTCGAGTCAACGGCAAACCAACGGGCATACTCAGCCTTCATCACTGCGAGCACGCTCACGAATGGACGAAATGGGAAGTCGATCTTGCAAAATCAGCGGCCGATCAGGCAGCGGTCGCGATTCGGCAGGTTGAGTTGTATCGCGAGGTGCGCGAATCGGCGCAGCGCGCTTCGCTGGTGAACGAAATCGTCACTTCGATTCGCCGCTCTCTTGACCTAACCGAAACGCTTCAAGTGGCAGTCGACGAAGTCGGCCGCGCACTGGGCGCCAGCCGCGTGTGTTTTCGAAAGCTCCTCGACGACCAACACGAAGTCGTCGCGGAGCATTTGAGTGATCCCGCACTGTCCGTCCGTCATCTTCGTGGATCGGTTGATGACTACATTGTCAACTATCTCGTCGAGAACCGAAGAACGCTGGTGATAGATGATGTGCGAGCCTTCGCGGCCGCGTACCCGGATCTGGCATCAACTGTCTGCTCATGGCAAGTCGAGCCGATAAATCAATCGCAACTGGCGGCTCCGATCTTTGTAAACGGAGAGTGTTGGGGCGGCCTCTCGATCGGCCAGACCGATCGCTTGCGTAAATGGAGCGCCAGCGATATTGCGCTCGTCGAAATGGTAGCGGCGCAGATTGAGGTTGCGGTCAGCCATAGCAACTTGTTTCAGGAAATAAAACAAGCCGCCGAGCGCCAGGAACTCATTACACAAATCAGCCACGGCATCAATCAATCAAACCGTCTGGATGAAATCTTTCCGCTGGTGGCCAGGGAGATGGCCCGGCATCTGGCGGCCGACAGCATTCTGGTGACCAGGTTCAACCCAAATGAATGCACCTGGACCTCTGATTATCAATACAGCGACGGACAGGTATTCAGACCCGGAACTTCTTATACCAACAAAGACTTTCTGAAACTAGCCGCACTGTCCGAGAACGGATTGATTCGCTGTAACGACTCTGATGCGGATCCGCGGCTAGATGCGAACTTTCGCGAAATGGTGCACGCCGTGGGTGCCCGATCCTTCATGTCGGTTCAAATCTCATTAAAGTCCGAACCGCGTCTGGTAATTACCGCGATGATGAAGTCGGGTCCGCGCAGATGGAACGACGAAGAAGCGGAAATACTGCGGGCAGCAGCCGGGCAAGTGGTTATCGCGCTCGAACGCGCCGAAATGTTCGAGATGATTTCACAGGGAAAGTTCGAGTGGGAGTCCACGTTCGACGCTCTCAACGACGGGATTTTCATATTCGATCACGACGGCATCCTGCGCCGCGTCAACGAGGCTGCCGCCGCCTTCGAGGGCGCCCGGATTCGAGACCTGATCGGCCGACGCTGTTGCACGCTCCTTCAAGGCGCGGAAGGCGAAACGTGCCGCGTTGCACAGGTTGTAAGAACGGGACGGCCCGCTACATTTGAATTGCTTCCGGAGCGATTGTCCCGGCCGGTGCTGGTTACTATATCTCCCCTCACGAATGGCTCTGGAAGCCATTTCCGCGGCCGCGCCGATGCTACCGCGCGAGGTCACGGTGCGGCGCGCGGCGCCGTCTGCATTGTCAGAGACTTGTCCGAATTGCGCGCCGCCGAGGCGGTTGCCCGCGAACAACGTGGGTTCCTGGCCAAACTAATTGAACACGCTAATGACGCCATACTCGCGTTCTCGCCGGACGGACGTCTGATCTGGTTCAACGAGCAATTGGTGAAGCAGTGCGGCTACTCGCGCGAAGAACTCGAGTCCGGCGATTACAGGCTGTTTGTTTTCGGCGAGGATAAGAAACATTCAATCGAGAGATTTGCGAGGGCGCTCGAGGGCGAGGCGCAAACTTTCGAACTAACGGTTCTCAGAAGAAGCGGCGAAAGCCGTCTGCTGCTTGTGACGCACACGCCGATTTACGATGAGGGCCGCGTGACCAGCATTCTCTCCATCGCCCGCGATATCACCGAGGAACGCCTTGCGAGTGAGCGCGCAGCGCAGGAAGACAAACTCCGCGCGTTGGGTCAACTAGCGGCGGGGGTTGCGCACAACTTCAACAATATTCTGGCCGCGATACTTGGACACGCTCAATTGATCAAGCGAGATTCAAACGATGACGGCATAGCCCAGCGCATCGAAATCATTGAGAATGCGGCGCTCGACGGCGCGCAAACGGTTCGGCGAATTCAGGCGTTCGGCCTGCAGCAGACGGATTCGATGGACGGCATTGTTGATCTGAATCAGCTCATTGGCGATTCGACGGAATTGACGAAGGCAAGGTGGTGTGACGAAGCCGAGGCTCGCGGTCTGAGATACGATGTCGAGGTCGACCTCCAGGAAGTCCCCTTAATCCGCGGGTCCGCTTCGGAGTTGAAGGAAGTCTTCGTCAACATCATCTTGAATGCGCTGGACGCGATGCCCCAAGGGGGCCGGTTGCAAATCGCCACCGAGACAAAAGGTGCATTTGCTACAGTCAGCCTTACCGACAATGGCATCGGAATGGCAAACGAAGTCCAGGGTCACATATTCGAACCGTTCTTCACGACGAAGGGCGCCAGTGGAACCGGGCTCGGGCTGGCGGTGAGCTACAGCATCATCGAGCGCCACGGTGGACGAATAGAAGCGCGCAGCAGTCCCGGCAGGGGCACTACCTTTGTCATCAGTCTGCCCGCGGCCCGCAACGAATATGGTAACTCGACTCGCGATCGAAGGGCTCTTCCCCGAGGCACAAACATTCACGCGTTAGATGATGATCTGTGCGCACAGGAGGCGCTCATCTGAAGCCGGAATTCCGAGCGACAACAAGACCGTCGATAACAACCGCAAATCATCACTCATCATCGAAGCAATCCAGCGCTTGTACTCAGTCACTCTCGCTTGTTCACGTTCGCGCGCAGTTGTTAGAATGCCGTTGTGTAACCGCACACCGCTACCGGCGTTGAACTGGATAAACAAGATGCGCATAGTCAGGGAGCCTCCGGCGCAGCTTGTTAATTCGCGGTGCAAGAGGGATTGGTTCAATGAAAAAGTCTCCGACGATTTCCGTCAGCGTGCTGCTGGCCGCTGTGGCGCTCTGTTCGCTAGCCTTTGGGCAAGCCGGTGGTGACCTTCGCCATCGAACCATCGCGATAACCTACCTCAAAGATCCGGTGACGGTCACCTTTGCCGGCACAACGCTCCGACCCAACGCGCGCGGTGAGGCAACGGTCGAGCGCTGGCGAAAGCGCAACGAGAGCGAGATAGACATGACGATCGAGAATATGGTCCCCGCGTTCAACTACGGCGGCGACTATACGACCTATGTTCTGTGGGTAATCACCCCGGCCGGGCAAGTCGACAACCTTGGAGAGTTTCGGCTTTCCGGCGGCACGGGCAGATTGAAGGCGGCAACGCCCCAGCAGACTTTTGCGATGATTGTCACCGCTGAACCTCACTATCTGGTCAAGCTTCCATCTCAGAAGATCGTCCTTGAAAACCTCGCTCCGACTTCAAAGAACGTTCAGATCAGAAGCTCTGAGATTTTTTTCACCGGGGACTCCGGCCGATATTATCGAGACACAACGATCCCCTCGATCGCCGAACGCGACTACAGCAAAACGCCAATGGAACTCCTGCAAGCAAGACGCGCGGTGCAAATTGCACGGCTCGCCGACGCCGAGCGCCACGATCCGGCGGACTTCAATCAAGCGACCAGCCTGCTTAATCAGGCGGAGACGGCTTTCCGGCAGGGCGCGAAAGTCTATGACGTGGGCCGGGTCGCACGCGAGGCGATAACCGTCGCGGTTCGGACACTCGATATATCGGAGGAACGCGCGGCTGCCGCCGAGCGCCGATCCGAAATTGCCCGCCGAGACGCCGACGTTCGGCGCGCAACCGAGACCGCTTCGGATCTCAGCTCGCAGTTGTCCGATACCGAGTCGCGCCTGAAGGCCTCGGAGCTTGCACGCGTACACGCTCAGGATCAACTCGATCGCGTGATGCGCGAAGCGGCTGACTCGCGCGCGGAGAATCGCTCGCTCGGCGCCGAGAATGATCGGCTTCGCTCAGAGGTGCAACGGCTGAGCCAGGACCTGGCCGAGGCTCGTGGACGTATCTCGGATTTGCAGGCGCAGTATTCCTCGACGACCGCGAAGCTGAATGAAACATCGGGGCGAGTCGAGGCGATGGAGCGCGTCGAACGCGAAAAGCAACTTGCCGAGGCGAGACGCCGCGACTTCGCTTCGCTTCAGGCAAGCGTCGGAGCGCTGGTGACGATCAAGCCCACTGGAAACGGATTCACAGCCATCCTCTCGGATTCGTTCTTCGTCCCGAACCAGACGACTTTGCACGTGCGGGTTAAATCCAAGATGGATGCGCTTGGGAATCTGCTTGCTGCGCATCGCGACGCTACGTTTGTCATCGAAGGTCACTCCGACACGCGGCCCAACGCCGAAGGCTTTGCGCTCGCGCGGGCGCAGGCCGTGGCTGATTATCTTGCGGCGCTGGGCGTGTCACGAACGAACTTCAAGGTCGAGCCGCGCGGCGATTCGATTCCGCTTTCTATGAGCAAGACGCTCGCGGGCCGCGCGATGAACCGGCGAATCGAGTTGGTATTCATCGGCCCGCAATGAAGAGGTGAATAAATGTACTGCCCGAACTGCGCTACGCAGAATTCAGCCGAGACGAAATATTGCCGCGCTTGTGGAGCCAACCTCACTCTCGTTCCTCAGGCTCTAACTGGTCAGTTGCCGCCGCGCGAGCGATCATCGCGTCGTCACCGGCGCGGCCGTGAGGACGGGCCCGCTACCCTCGAACACGGAATCACGAAGGTGTTCATGGGTGTTGGATTTGTGATGGCCGCCGCTGGAGCATTCTTCTTCGCGCCAGCGGGACATATCTGGTGGTTCTGGATGCTGATCCCCGCCTTCGCGATGCTGGGCCGCGGAGTCGCCGAAATAGTCGCGAGCTGGAAGTCACCACCGGCTGTGCCGCCGATTTCGCAAACCGCGATGCCGTACGTCGATCGCACCGGGCAAATTTCGCCTCCGAGCGACCGGATCTTCGCGCCTCCCAGCGTGACCGAAGACACCACACGCCAGCTCGATCAGAGGATTGACCCAGCTCGTTATCGGGAGCGGCAATAAACAACTTAAGTCATTCGTACATTCGTTCTAATCATCGCGTTCATCTTTTGACTGCCGTCTATCTGGCAGTTTCACAACACCCGAGGGAGAAACAAGCCATGCGATTCAGAGCAACTTTCTGCCTTTTGGCTGCTCTTATGTTGGCGCCGGTCTACGCGCTGGCCCAGCAACAGCCGCCGCAATCGACAACCACGGTCACGATTCTTCAGCTCAACGACGTGTATCAGGTCTCACCCGTCGATAAGGGCAAGCGCGGAGGGATCGCCCGCGTCGGCGCGATGCAAAAAGCAATTCGCGCGAAATCGCCGAACACGCTCTTTCTACTTTCAGGGGATTTCATATCGCCCTCGGTGGCATCCAGATTGTTCAAAGGCAAACAGATGATCGCTGCGCTCAACGCGGCCGGACTCGATATCGCGACGTTAGGAAATCACGAATTCGACTTCGGCCCGGACGTGCTTCGCGAACGAATGAAGGAGTCGCGCTTCGCGTACACGGTCGCGAACGTCATCGACAAACAAACCGGCCAGCCGTTTGGCGGCGCAAGCCGGTACATCATCAAAGAATTTGGCGGTGTCCGAGTTGGAATATTCGGATTGTTGCTCGCGGAGACGGCCTCAGTGTCCGCGCCGGGACCCGGCGTGCGCTTCGACGATCCCATAGTGGTTGGCAAAGAGGTTTCTCGCGAGCTCCGCCGGCAAGGAGTTGACCTGGTCATTGCACTGACTCATCTGCCGATGCGCGACGACAAGCGGCTTGCCGCCGAGGCTGATGTCGATCTGATAGTCGGCGGCCACGAGCACGAGTTGCTCGAGTCCCTGGCCGGCCGAGCATTGATTACCAAGATGGGTTCCGACGCCCGCAATCTCGGCCGCATAGATTTGAACCTAACCAGACAAACGCCCGCGCGTGGAAGCAGCAGATCGGGATTCACGCTTCATTCGTCCGACCTTCAAGCGATCCCGGTAACCGACGCGATCAAGGACGATCCCGAAGTCGCGGCCGTGGTCGCCGAGTATGACAAGCAACTCAACGCGAGCCTCGGCGAGGTTATCGGAAAGACCTCGGTCGCTCTGGATGCGCGAGCGTCGACGGTCCGGCGCGAAGAGAGCAACCTCGGCAATTTCCTGGCCGACGTCTACAAACAGGCTCTGGGAGCCGATTGCGCGTTGCTTAACAGCGGAGGCATCAGGTCGGATGCGACGTACGGACCGGGTGAATTGACCAAGAAGGACGTGTTGTCGATCCTCCCGTTTGAGAACACACTGGTGAAGGTGCGCGTGACCGGGTCGCATATAAAGCAACTGCTCGAGCACGGCGTAAGCACCGCCGGCGAAGAAGACGGGCGTTTCCCGCAAGTCTCGGGACTCGCGTTTACGTATGATGCGCACCAGGCCGTGGGTTCTCGAGTCACGAAGATCGACATTGGCGGTAAGGCGATTCAACCGCAAGAGACGTACACGATGGCGGTTAACGCTTATCTCCTGGGCGGCGGCGATGGATACGACTTCAAAGGCGCCGAAGTTTTGGTCAAGCCCGAAGAAGGGCCTGTTGAACCTGATGTCGTGATGGAATCGATAAAGAAGGCGGGCACAATTTCACCTCGGGTCGAAGGCCGCATCTCGTCGCGGCGAACAAGTCAGCGAATGCTTATTCCCAGTTTTCGTAAGCGTCGCTCAGAATGGTTCTCTTTAAGCGCGTTTGGATCGCCGCCGAAACGAATCGCTGCTTATTCCTGGCGCATACATTTACCAACATTACGAACTTCCGCCTGAAGTCGGAACTACGAATGCTCGTGAGTTCTTGACGCGACGCGCAATTGTTCGGCTGCAAATTGTGACATTGGTTCGGATGATCTCGCCGTAACGCCCTGGGGTCTTCAACGCAGAATTGACTTGGGTTCGCGCTCAACATAAGATCGCCCGGAATCCGGCTGGTCTCCAGAGCTTTCAGTTCTCCGCTTACGGTTCCGGAGTTCAGTTGCACCCAGGAACGTTTATTCCGATGAGCAGCTTGACGCTCGGCGTCCCCGACGGCGTCGCCACCCGGTGAACGATATGAATGATAAGAATAAGACTAAGGCGCAATTGATTAGCGAGCTTCAGCAATTGCGGCGGCAGGTGGCCGAACTAGCAACGGCGGCGACCGATCAGACCGGCAATGCGTCTTTTCTCACAATGGCTGAGGCCGCCGCATCGGCCATTTTCGTTTTCAGAGACTCAGTATTTCTGTACGCCAATCCCGCCACGGCAAAGCTAACGGGTTACTCGGTAGAAGAACTAATCGGAAGAAACATCTGGACACTGGTTCATCCGGAATTCCTTGATAGGAATGAACGCGTGTTGGCGTTTCAACGCGGGGAAGCTGTTTCGCCGAAATCCGAGTTCAAGATTGTTACAAAACGCGGTGAGACGCGCTGGCTCAACGCCGATGCGACAATCACTGAGTTCGGGGGAAGCCCCGCCGTATTGACGATCGCTTACGACAGCACCGAGTACAAGCTTGCGCAGAAAGCGCTGAAGACAAGCGAGGAACAATACCGCAACATACTGGAGACAGCTCAGGAAGCGATCTGGATTGTCGATCCAGCCGCAAAGACAACCTATGTGAACGATGGCCTTGCGCAGATGTTGGGGTATGAGCCGGAAGAGATGCTGGGGCATTCAGTCTTTGATTTCGTGGATCCCGCGGATCATCACGAAACACGGCAGTATCTGGAAAGGGGGAGGCACGGGTTTAAGGAACGAATTGATTATCGATTCCGCCGCAAGGACGGCTCGCACATTTGGACGATGCTTTCGACGACGCCGCTATTCGATATCGCCGGTGAATTCATCGGCGGACTCGCGATGCTGATCGATATCACGGAACGCAGGCGATCCGAAGAGGCGCTTCGAAGAAGCGAGGAACGCCTGCGCACCTACATCGAGCAGGCTAACGACCTGATCTTCATACTTGACAGCTCGGGCCGGCTGACCTCTGTGAACAAAGCCGTGTGCAATACGACCGGGTATGCAATGGAAGAGCTGGTCGGCCGAATGGCGTTGGATTTCGTAGTACCGGAGCAACGCATTGCGGCAGCTAAGACATTGCAGAGCATCTTGAAGGGCGCCCCGGTTGAGCAAAGCGAGTTCGATATTCTCTCAAAAGACGGGCGGCGCATCTCCATAGAAGTACGCGGCAGGGCGCTTCACGATGGCGGCCAGATCAGCGGAATATTCCAGATCGCGCGAGACATCACCGAACGAAAGAAAACAGAGCGGGCACTCAAGCAGAGTGAAGCGTTGTTATATGCCGCGATCGACAACCTGCCCTTCGAACTTTCGGTCCGCGATCAAAACGGGCGATGTGTCATACAAAATCCGTACTCGGTCTTGCAGTGGGGCGATCAGATTGGAAACAGGCTCGAACAAATGGCGACCGACGCCGCGCCACTCGATCTGTGGCGCGGTTACCATCAACGGGCACTGGGGCACGAAGTCGTCAAAGCTGAATTTGAGATCGAGAGTGGGGATCAGGCCGGATATTACTATGGCATCGTCGCGCCGGTGCGAGTAGACAGCGAGGTTACCGGAGTTCTGGGAGTCAACATTGACATTACGGATCGCAAGCGAGCAGAGCAGGCGCTAACCGAGAGCGAAGAAAGATTTCGGGCGCTTGCCGAAAGCACGGCCGCCGCTATTTTCATCTATAGGGGTGACAAGCTTTTGTATGTCAACCCGGCCACCAAAGTGCACACCGGGTATGACGCGGGCGAGCTGCTGAGTCTTTCCTTTTGGGATGTGATACATCCGGATTACCGAAACATTGTAGAGGCGCGAGCATTGGCCCGGCAGCGTGGCGAAGCAGTCCCAGATCGATATGAGTTCAAGATCATAACGAAATCAGGGGAGGTGCGCTGGATCGATGCGACAGCTTCGCTTCTCGAGTACGAAGGCCAAACGGCTGCTATTGGAACCGCATTCGACATTACCGCTCACAAGCGAGCCGAGGATGAGCTTCGCCGAGCGCAGGACAAGCTTCATCACGTCCTGGTATCCAGCCCTGCAGTAATCTATTCCCTCAAAGTGGACGGCTCGATGCTTACCCTGGATTGGATCAGCGAGAGCCTGACGCGGCTGACCGGTTATGAAGTGGAAGAGGCTTTCTCAGACACGTGGCGGGTTGACCACATCCATCCAGATGACCGCATACAGGTGGTTGAGACAATGCCGCTTCTGTTCGTCGCCGATCGACTCGTCCTTGAGTATCGTTTCCAGCACAGGCAAAAGGGATATGTGTGGTTGCACGATGAGATAAGGTTGCTCAGAGACGATTCGGGCAACCCTATCGAAGCGATAGGCTCGTGGGTCGATGTTACGCAGCGCCGTGAGGCAGAGGCAGCGTTACGCGAAAGTGAAGAACGATTTCGGAAGCTGGTCAGCTCAATAAAGGACACTGTATTCACGCTGGATCGCGAGCATAGAATCACCGGAATGTTCGGTAGTTCGGTCAACGGGCCTGACCTGGAGCCTGAGGAGTTCATAGGGAAAACCGCTAGCGAGCTCTTTGGTATAGAGGGCGGATTGATACACCACCAGGCTGCTGCCCGCGCACTAGCGGGCGAGCAGGTTACTTATGAGTGGTCGCTGGTGTACAACAAAAACACGCTCCACTATCAGACTTCGCTGTCGCCGATGCGCAACGAGAGTGGCGAGGTTACCGGTCTCGTAGGTGTAGCACGAGACATCACCGAGCGCAAACTCGCGGAGGAAGCCTTGCACGCCAGCGAGGAGCGCTACAGGGACCTGGTTGAGAACGCGCGCGACATTATCTACTCCCACGATCTGAACGGCAATTATACGTCGGTGAACAAAGCAGTGGAGCAGATTACCGGCTACACCCGCGAAGAAGCGCTCACCCTGAACTTTGCACACACCGTAGCGCCGGAATACATCGAGACAGCGCGGCAGATGATCGCCGCCAAGCTCGCCGGCCAGAAGGAAACAGTCTACGACCTGGAGATCATCGCGAAGGACGGGCGCCGCATCACCATCGAGGTAAACACAAGAGTCGTCCGTCAGAACAATATTCCTATCGGCATACAAGGCATTGCTCGCGATGTCACCAAACGAAAACGGATGGAGCGGGCGTTGCGCGAAAGCCAGTCGCGCCTGCAGTCGATTATGGACAACTGCCCGGCAATGATTTTCGAGAAAGACCTTGATGGGCGCTATCTGCAAATCAACCGCCAATTCGAACGAACTTTCGACCTGGTCTCCGCGCAAGTTCTTGGTCGAACCGACGACGACCTCTTCCCGCAGGCACTCGCCGCGGGCTTTCGCGCCACCGACCGGCGAGTTATCGAAACCGGCCACGCCTCGGAGCTTGAAGAGAGCGCCGTCTACGCAGACGGCCTTCATCATTATATTGTTCATAAGTTCCCGCTTCATGACGTCGCCGGAGATATGTACGGGGTGGGTGGCATTTCGACCGAGATAACCGCCCGCAAGCGCGCGGAAGAAGAACTCAAAAGGCAGAAGGAAATCCTTCAGAAGATCTTCGATCATATACCAGTGATGATCAGGTTTCTTGACGAGGAGGGTCATATCAAGCTGGTCAATCGAGAATGGGAACGCGCGTTTGGGTGGACTCAGAACGAACTCACCGCCAACAACCTGGAGATATTCTCTGAGCTTTATCCGGACCCGGAGTATCGTCAACGTGTTATGGACTTCATTGCAGAGTCTACCGGCGAGTTCGTGGATTTTAAGACAAGGGCAAGGGACGGCCGAGTGATCGATACGCGTTTCGCGAACGTTCGCCTGGAGGATGGAACCAAAATTGGCATTGGCCGGGACATTACTGAGATCAAGCAAGCGGAGGAAGCCCTGCGGCGGCAAACCGCTCAACTGGCCGCACTTCACGAGATCGGGCTGGAGATCAGCGCCGAGAGCGATCTGTCGCGAATCCTGGAGGTCGTCACGCACCGGGCCTCTGAATTACTTGGCGCAAAACATTGCAGCACGTACATCCGAGATCCCGGCGAGGGCGTGCTCAAACTTGTTGCTTCCATTGAGCCTAAGTTCGTCGGGTTGCGCGTGGCGGAAGGCGAAGGCCTTGCGGGCCGGGCTTTGCTTACGGGCAACGCACTGATAATAGACGACTACAGCGCGTGGCGCGGCCGAGCGCGAGCACTTGAAACCGAAGGATTTGGTCCGTCAATCGCAGCGCCGTTGAGGTGGCAAGAATCGGCAATTGGCAGCATCAGCCTCTCTCGCGATCGAGGCGAACCGCCGTTTACCGCCCGCGATACAAGCCTTCTGAAGCAGCTTGCTGCTCAAGCGGCAATCGCTATTCATCAGGCAACCCTGTTCGACGAGTTACAGGAGAGTCGCGCAAGGCTTCAAGTGCTTTCGCATCGCTTGATCGATGCGCAGGAAGCCGAACGCAAACGGCTTGCACGGGAACTTCACGATCAGATCGGACAGGCGCTGACGGCAATCCAAATCAGCCTTCAGGCGGCCAGCTCCGCGCCCGATGGCGGCACCGCCTCAATCGTAGAAGACTGCCTGTCGATCATCGACGAGTCTCTGGAACTGGTTCACGATCTGTCGTTCGACCTCCGCCCCTCTCTGCTCGACGACCTGGGACTTGGGGCCGCCTTGCGCTGGTACGTGGAACGCGCTACTTCGCGCGCCGACTTGATAGCGCGCCTTAACGTTGATGCGTTGGGCAGCCGCTTCTCATCTGAAGTCGAGACGGCGTGTTTCCGCATAGCTCAGGAATCATTGACCAACGTTGTGCGACACGCGTCCGCCCGGACGGTTTCCGTTACCTTGGTCCATAGGGAGGATTGCCTGAAACTCATGGTGCAAGACGACGGTGTGGGGTTCGATGTCCATGAGGCGCTGGGTCGGAAGGGGTCGAGTACCTGTTTGGGCTTGCAGGGAATGAGAGAACGCGCCTCGGCCCTGGGTGGGATCGTGGAAATCAAGTCCAGTGGCGGAGGCGGCACAGAGATCGAGGCGAGTTTTCCCTTACGATCCGCCGGCAAATCGGAATCGTAAGCGATCCCACAATCCCAGTATCAGGGTTTTCCTGATTGTGTGCGGAACACGCTTCTCGTAAGATTCCCCCCGTATTCCTGACAGTGGTACTCTGGCGCCAACGAAGTGAGAATTCGCTCCTTAGCGAGCAGGCGAGACAAAACAATTGCACATTAAGAGCCCCGCAGGTCCTCGGTGGTCTTTGCGTGTCCACACCGTATCCGGTCTTTAAAGAGGAGTCGTTGCGATGGAGGCGATCAGCATCCTGCTCGCAGACGATCACACCCTGGTGAGGGCTGGCATCCGCGCGCTCGTCGAGAGACTTCCTCAAGTAAACGTTGTCGCCGAGGCGAAGGATGGGCGCGAAGCTCTGACTCTGACACGGCAACTTCGCCCTGATCTGGTTCTGATGGACATTGCGATGCCCGGGTTGAACGGGTTGGAAGCCACGGCGCGAATCTCAAGAGAATTGCCTGGTGTCCGCGTGATCATACTCTCAATGTATGCAAGCGAAGGATACGTTCACGAGGCAATAGCAGCCGGAGCGAGGGGCTATCTGGTAAAGAGGGGCGCGGCGGCCGAACTCGAGGATGCGATTCTAACAGTTGCGAGCGGTAAGACATACTTCAGCCCGTTTGTCTCAGATCACATCAGGCAAGAACGTTCCGGAACCGTGAGCGCCGAGCGCGCCTCGCTCGACCGCTTGACTCCACGTCAACGCGAAATACTGCAGTTGATCGCCGAACGTCATAGCACCAAGGACATCGCCCATATTCTTGACATCAGCATCAAGACCGTCGAAACACACCGCGCGCAGTTGATGCAGCGACTGAATATTCGAGATGTTGCCGGCTTAGTGCGATTCGCGATCAGAGCCGGCGTGGTCTCGCTTGAAGAGTAAATCGCGAGACGCTTTTCCACTTCCCTGCGGTTATGATGTGCTACCCCCAACGCATTATCGTGCATTGATTATTACAGCCCGCGATGCGGTTTAGTATCTGACGTCACTCCAGCGGCAAGTAACATCAGCTCCCCTCGAGGCCCAACTCAGTCATGACTTTTGTTTCGTCAACATCCCGCCGCGCCTAGGGTTTTTCCCGATTGTGTGCCGATTACTTTGGGGATAGACTGGACGCCGAATTCAATAAGGGTCGCACAAGATCTTTTGCTGGTTCTTTGTGATATCGAATCGGATTTGCGTCCTGAGCATGTTGACCTGAACTCCCCAGCTAAATTGTTTGCGTTGGGCGCCGCCGGAAGGGGGCAAAAGCATCGACTCGGATGGATACGAGAGCCAGAGGACGGCGGCATTGGTAGTCGACACGACTTTAATTCCAGAGGCGCGTTGAAAACTGAGTTGCTACCGGCCATCAGAATTGATGCGAGTGAAGACCGGCCCTGGGGAAGCCGGTTTTTGCACCGGCGGCGCCCTGCGCAAACAACTCAAACCAACAATGATTCGAGATAACGACGATGGTGACCTCTTCCCATCCGGTGTGATAGTCCTGCAACGCCAAAAGAATCCGCTATAGCTATTGCGCATCTATTCCTACCTCCTCGGATAACAGTCATTGCCGCGCTACAGACTCCTACTCCCGCGGTTGAACACAACGGACGTAACCGTCTATCCTAATGCTCATGCTCACGCATCTGCCGCGCGTTGCTTTCGCCCTTCTGGTAATAGCCTCGGCAACCGTGGCTCAACTTCCACCCACTACTGTTCCAGCGGGCAAACCGGCGCTCAAGCGCGACCGCACGCAACGCATCCTGTATCCAAGAATAATTCAGTGCGAAGACGAGCGAACAGTCACCAACGATCTCCTGGAGACGCTCCTTCCTCCACACGGCGGCGCCCGACGGAAGGCAATTCTGGCCCTGGGTCGTATCGGATACCCAAGCGGCCTTGCCGCACTTGTAGACATCCTCACAAGCAATCAGAATCCTGAGAATCGCGATCCTGAGATCCGCGCGCTCGCCGCTTTCTCGCTTGGACAGATTCAGAACCAACACGCAGTTTCTGCTTTGCTGGAGCGTCTCGATTCGACCCTCGAGAGATCGGCATTGGTGCGCGCCCGTGCCTGCGAAGCGTTGGGTAAGATCGCTTCCAATCGATTTGCGGTCGCAGCGCTTGGCGGCTACGGAGTAAAGGGAATAACAGAGTCGATCGTTAATTTGCTTCCGCCGCCGGGCGCACAGGTTTCGGATGACTCGAAGCTGGTCGCGTCGTTAGCGCTCGGCGCATTGCTGAGAATCAAGGAACCCTCGACGGTTGGAGCGCTTGCCGGACAGCTTCGCAGTTCAGAGCCCGATTTGAGATGGCAAGCGGCAAACGCGCTGGCGCGAATCCGAGAAGGAATTTCGATTGCCGTGCCGGCTTTGCTGCCGCTGCTGGATGATAAGGAACCATTGGTTCGCGCACACGCCGCGCGCGCACTTGGGGTCGCGAAGTCCTCGCAAGCCGTCGAACCCTTAACGAAGCTCTTGTCCGACAAGGACGAACGAGTAATAGCCAATTCAATCAACGCGCTTGGCGCAATCGGCGACGCGCGCGCAATCGATCCTCTGATTTCGCTCGGCAACACGTTGCTGCCCGGCTACCGTTCATTTGATCGCCAGAAACTCGGCGTGCCCTCCCAACAGAATTTGCTTTTGTTGACGGCCACAGCGCTGGGAAACTTAAAAGACGATCGCGCACTTCCCTTCCTCAAATCGTTCCGGTTTGCCGATGGAAAACTGGGCACACACGCTGAAGCTGAGGTCGCTGTTGCGAAGTTTGGCGAGACGGCTTTCTTTGACATCCCGGCGGCTGTGACGTTACCGGGCGACGATTGGCGAGCTATGTCGTCGTTTGCGCAGGGACTGGGACAACTGACGAGCGATCGCGCGAAGGCGACGCTACTCGATCTGCTCGCGGGCAAGACTTCAGGAAAGCCGGATGCGCGCGCACTGCCCGCCATTTTGAATGCGTTGGCAACAGCAAAGGTCGAAGGGCTCCGCGATATCCTGCTCAACCATCTAAGGAACCCGGATGTCTTCGTGCGCGCGACTGCCGCCGAGCTGATCGGCGGATTGAATGATTCGTCTGAACCGGTTATCTCAGCTATCTATGATGCGTACAAGGTGGCCCGTGCTGATAATGTCAATGACGCGCGGATCGCGATAGTGGAGGCCGCCGACAAGTTGAAGCATCCGATGAACATTCAAGTGCTCTCCGACCCGAGCCGCGATTCAGACTACGTCGTTAGATTGAAGGCAGCCGAGTTGTTGCGCATATCATCGACCGAGGTGACTACCAACAGGCTTCAGATAGGCAAAGTCGAAACGGGCCACGATCGATCGTACTGGCACCGCATCGCGCAGCTCAGCGAGATTCGAACGAATCCAACCGCGGTGATTCACACCAGAAAGGGGTTGATTCGCGTTGAATTGCTCGCCGGAGATGCACCCATGACCGTAGATAATTTCATGACCCTTGCGAAGAACGGATTTTACGATGGTCTTTCATTCGTGCGGGTGGTGCCGAATTTCGTGATTCAAACCGGTGATCCGCGTGGTGATCAGAACGGCGGGCCGGGCTACCAGATTCGCGACGAGATCAATCCCCGGCGATACGAAACGGGAACCGTGGGCATGGCGCTCTCAGGCAAGGACACTGGGGGCAGTCAGTTCTTTATCACGCACTCGCCTCAGCCTCATCTGGATGGTGGCTACACTATTTTCGGGCAAGTGGTCGAGGGAATGGATGTGGTGAACCGAATCGCACGCGGAGACAAGATAGAACACGTTGAGATACTCATTCCAAAATGACTATCGCAACTTGTAGGAAGGTGTTTGAAAGGAGAGGGCTACTTCGATGATCGTGAGGCAAGGCCGTGCCGGCGGCGCAATCATCCAGGAGGCCACGCAAGGTGACGCCCGCCCAGAACATGGACGTGAAGATGTGGAACGCTCTGGCCCGCGGCCTCGGCGTTGTTGATCACCACTCGATAGCCGCTTTCGGCGATGTCCATCTGATTTGCAACTTTCGCCGCGGTATACAGCAAGTGTCCCAAAAGCGACACATCCAACTTCGAAGCGTCGTTAAGTGATTCAAGATTGTGCTCGCGCGGAATCAACAGCACGTGCACGGGCGCTTGTGGATTGGCATCTTTGATCGCAACGACCTGGTCGTCGTGATAGACGACCTCGCCGGGCACGTCTCCGGCTACGATGCTACAAAAAATGCAATTCTGTTCAATGTTTTCCATAGTCTTTATCTGTGAGGCAATTATCAACCAACCATTGCAATCGAGTCAAATACAAAAGAAACGTGATGCGTGAAATGTGATCCGTAAAGCGTGAACCGTGAAACGTGATCCGTGACTGGAGAAGCGGTACCGATCACGCATCACGTTTCACGCATCACGTTTCACGCATCACGTTTCACGCTTCACGCTTCATTCATTATTCCCGTTCCCTCTCGATGTCTGCTCCGACTGATCTCAACTTCTCCTCAATCTTCTCGTAGCCACGATCGATGTGATAAACGCGATCGATGATGGTCTCACCTTGAGCCGCCAGCCCCGCCAACACCAGTGATGCCGACGCTCGCAAGTCCGACGCTTGTACGCGTGCGCCCATCAGCCCTCCGTTGCCTTCGACAACCGCCTGGCGTCCGTTCAACCGAATTCGCGCGCCCATTCGCAGAAGCTCCGAAGCATGCATAAACCGATTCTCGAAAATTGTTTCAGTGATAACGGAGATCCCGTCGGCAAGGGTCATCAGGGCCATGTACTGTGCCTGCATGTCAGTCGGAAACCCCGGATGAGGGAGCGTCGTGACGTCGGAAGACCTGATGTGATCCGCCGCTTTGACGCGAAGCGAAAACGCGTTGGGACGTTCGATGCGCGCGCCTGTTTCCTCGAGCTTGTCCAGCAAAGCCGAAATCGACTTCGGATCGCAGTTGATGATCTCGAGTTCTCCTCCGGTGATCGCGGCGGCAACCGCGAACGTTCCGGTTTCGATCCGATCGGCGATGATCGTGTGCTCCGCGCCGCCAAGTGCTTCAACGCCCTCGATGCGAATCGTGCTCCGGCCGGCGCCCTCAATTCGCGCGCCCATCTTGTTCAACAACTCAGCGAGGTCCACGATCTCAGGCTCTCGCGCCGCGTTGTTGAGCGTGGTCACCCCATCCGCAAGCGCGCCCGCCATCATCAGGTTCTCGGTTCCGGTCACTGTCACCTTGTCGAAATAGATGTCGCGTCCCTGAAGCCGCTTCGAGCGCGCCACGATGTCGCCGCCTTCAATACCCACTGTCGCGCCGAGCTTCTCGAAACCCGACAGATGCAAGTCGATGGGACGTTGTCCGATTGCGCATCCACCCGGAAGCGAAACACGCGCTTCTCCAAATCTCGCTAGCAACGGGCCCAGCGCGAGCACCGACGCGCGCATTGTTTTGACCAACTCATAAGGCGCTTCGAATACTTCAACTTTAGCGCCAGAAATCTTCAACGTTCTCAGCTCAGGCATCAGGATCTCGCACCCGAGATCCTCGAGCAGCCGGCGCATGGTGATGATGTCTCGTACGTAGGGAAGATTGTGAAGCGTGAGTGTCTCCGGCGTCAGAAGCGCGGCTGCCATGCAAGGCAATGCAGAGTTCTTCGCGCCGCTAATTCCGACCCGGCCTTCCAGTGGCCGCCCGCCTGTGATTCTGAATCTATCCATCCTCTGAAATTATTTCGATGAGTTTTTGCTGGAGAATTTATGTTAGCACGCAGAGAGGAGAAGCTTGTAGCCCCATGTAGCAAATTGAAGTCTTAAGAACCTAGTCAGAACCCGAAACCAATCTGCGAAAGACAAGCTGAAGTCAGTTGCCGTTGCTGGACGCTGCCTCGACGTGGGTCATCTGCTGGTGACAATACAGACGCAAGGACTGTCCGTTACATTCCGGTCGATGATGCTGAACGTTCCAAGAGGTGAGAGGAGTTGAAGAGTTGCTCTTCCCTTGTTCGTGCTGCCATCGACACTGGCCGCAAGCCGGCGATCAGGCCCACTCTGTTCCAGAGTTATGAGGGACCCTTTGCTTCGCACGTTCGCCCTTCCCCCCACGAGTAACCCGGCACAATTCGTAAACTGATAGTCTCCCGTTGCAGAGCTGAAGAGTAACAGGTTGCCGTTACTATCGTCTTGAAGGCATCTATCGAATGTTATGACGGGCTCTCCGTAGATGAAGTCATCCATGGCTACGACATCAACGGCGCCATCAATACTGGTAGTGCTCAAGGCGGCATTGCCACTCTTGAGCCTAACTCTCGAAATCCCATCGCCGCTAAACACTACACCGAGAAATGACAGTCCGTTGTTGGCGGGAGGAACGAAGAACACTCCGAGCGACCCCCCATCACGGCCGAAAAACTCGATCGAGGTTGTATTGTCCAGATCGACATCCGTGAACACCGCCCCGAATCCGCTGACCGTTGCTTGCTTCGGAGAGCCGGGCACCACAAAGACCACGTCCACTAGGTTGCCACCTGATGCGGTGAAGAGCCGCTGGGGTGAAAACGTCTTGAACGTCGAGGAATAAGTCGGATTGATAGTGTCAAAACGAACCAGGTCAGGATCAGCATCCGACGGGTTGTCGTCGTCCTGACTGACCTGTACCCCTCCTACGCTCGGCGTAAAGAGCAAGACACCTCGCGCAGAAGTATTATTGAAAAAGTCGGGTGGAAAGAGGTTAGGTGCAGCGAAAAGATCCGGAACCCCGTCCCAGTTGATTTCGCGCCGGCCAGTCCCAAATGAACCGCTGACATTCGGATTAAGCGGACCCAGAGCTGCCCTAAAAGCATCCACAACATTTTGAATTGAAGTAGTGTCCGGTCCCGACCCCGAAAACACAACGGACGCAGGAGCGCTCGCAGACTTTGTTGTCAGCGTCAGGACAATAGCAACGCCGCTTAGAATCAAGATGGCTCTGGTCCTGTTCATATTCTTTTTGATATCCGGAGCACGGCGACAAGCCGGGCATCAATCCGCACGTGATAGGGTGCCTGCGTCAATGATTTCCCAGGCCGCGTCGTCGCGGAGCACGCGTGAGACCAGCGCTGTATGAACGCCGTGCCCGGTGCGCTCGGCATTGACTCGTCCCAGCACCGGCATTCCAAACAGAGCGAGGTCGCCGATGATGTCCATTATCTTGTGACGCACAAACTCATCGGTGAACCTGAGTCCTTCACGATTCAGGATGCCCCCTTCGGGAGTCAGCACGATCGCATTCTCGAGCGACCCTCCGCGCGCGAGCCCGAGGTTCCGCAACGCCTCCACTTCATCGAGAAAACCAAACGTCCGCGCCGGCGCGACTTGTTTTGCGAATTGTCCATTGCTGAGTTCGATCTCCCGGCGCTGCGAGCCGACCATCGGGTGTGGAAACTCAATCAGACAGGATATTGAGAAAACCTCAGCAGGCTCGATGCTCATCCGTCGATCGCCTTGCGCAACTTCAACACGCTTCAAAACCCGCAGGAACTGGCGCGGGGCTTCGAGCTCGGCTACTCCCGACTCTTCGATTAGATCGAGGAACGGCTCGGCGCTGCCATCAACAATCGGGACCTCGAGTGAATCAACATCGATTATGCAGTTATCAATCTGACTTCCGGCCAGCGCGGCAAGCAGATGCTCGACCGTAGAAATCATGACGCCCTGCCGCATCAGCGTCGTTGCGTAGCTGACGCGCGCTACGTATTGCGGCGCGGCGGGAATCTCGAAGTTGTTCAGATCCGTGCGCCGAAAGACATAACCGGTATAAGCCGGTGCCGGATTGAGCGTGATGCGTGAGGGCTCGCCCGTGTGCAGCCCGTGTCCGCTCGTGGAAACCGCTCGTTTGAGCGTTGTCTGTCGTTTCAAAGGTGATCCGCCTTCGTTATCAGGTGTGCAACTACGAACAGTACGTCGGCAATGACTGTGCCAGCAAGCTGAGCCCCCGCGAACACGAGTTTTCCAGCAAAAGCCGGGCGTTGTGAATTCAACAAACTGTCGAGTGTCGCGTCGATACAACACCACTGTTGTCAGTCGTCACGTTTCATTTTGATTTCCGCCAAGCTAGAATGACGCTCTTTGAAGATTAAACCAGCGCGCGAGGTGAGGATGAACGGAACGGCTAACATACCGGTTGGAACGACGGCTACTCGGGAAATCGAAGTGACCAGAGAGATGACGGTCGCGCACTTTCACGAGCACATGCCCGAAGTATTCGGCACGCCAATCATGATCTATCAAATGGAGAACACCGCCGCGGCGGCGATCCAGGAATACTTGCCCGACGGTTGGATTACGGTTGGAGTCGTAGTCAACGTCAAGCACCTCGCGGCAACTCCGATCGGCGCGAAGGTGACGACTCGCGCCGAGGTCATCGAGGTGCGTGAGAATACAATCAAGTTTACGGTCGAGGCTCACGACGGATTCGAGAAGATTGGAGAAGGTGTTCACGTGCGCGCCGCGGTTGAGATGGAACGGTTCCTTAGGAAAGTACAGACAAAGATGGGTCGTTAGTCAGCGGCATTTTCCATTTGTCATTGGTCATTTGTCATTGGTCATTGGTCACTGATCATTAGCGCCGATCAAGAATGGCAAATGAAAAATAGAAAATGAAGAATGGAAAATGGCTTTTTCTTGCGCTCTGTCACATCGTCTTGTTACTTTGACTCTCGGCGGGAGGCGCAGGGGGCCTGGTGGTTCTCGCGGGCTTCAAACCCGTTGCGGGTCGTCGAGAGGCGGCCTGGGTGGGTTCGATTCCCACACGCCTCCGCCAGAAAACAGTTGGCAGTTTGCAGTAGGCAGTTGGCAGTAACGACACCCGTGTTGACTTCGGAGCGAGGGGCTAATGGCTCAAACAAAAATTGCCTGTGTACAAATGGACGTAGCGATCGGCGATGTTGATGCTAATCGCGCGAAGATCATCGATCGGCTGCGTGCCGCAGCCGAAGCCGGCGCGGAGCTCGCGATCTTTCCCGAATGCGCGCTGACTGGCTACTGTTTTGAATCGCTGGAAGAGGCCAGCCCCTTCGCCGAGCGGATCGACGGACCTTCGTCTGACGCGGTTGCGAAAGCCTGCCGAGACACCGGAATTCACGCGGTGATCGGGTTCATCGAAAAGGACGGCGCGAATTACTACAACGCTGCAACTGTGGTTGGCCCGAGTGGAGTCATAGGTGGTTATCGCAAGGTGCATCTTCCTTTCCTTGGAGTGGATCGATTCTTGACGCCGGGTGACCGGCCGTTCGAGATCCTCGAACTTCCACTTGGGCGCATCGGGGTGAACATCTGCTACGACGCGAGCTTTCCCGAAGCCGCGCGCGCGTTGAAACTTCTCGGCGCCGAGTTGATCATTCTTCCGACCAACTGGCCGACAGGCGCGTGGCGCACCGCGGAGTTCATCATCAACGCGCGAGCTTGCGAGAATCACTTGAACTTCGCTGCGGTGAATCGCGTTGGCATCGAGCGCGGATGGCAGTTTATCGGCCGAAGCAAGGTCGTCGACTACAACGGCGATACCATCGCCGAGGCCTCACGCGAAGGCGAAGAGCTGCTGGTCGTGGAGGTTGATCTGGCGGAAGCAAACAAGAACAAGATCGTGAACGTCGCGGGCTCTTATGAGATCGACAGGCTCGCGGATCGCCGCCCCGAGTTTTATCGCATCGTGACCGCGGAAACCTCAATGTCTCACGTCGCGGATTAGCGAGCGTTGAAAATGAAGGTGTCAGCGGTTCAAAAAAACAATATGCCGTTACAGGTGCTGTTCAATACGAATGTGAGCGCGGCGCCGATGATCAAACCCTTAACAGTCCCGGTGTCGCCTCTGCTGCGAAAAATCAAAATCGCGGGGATCATATAGACGAGCTGGCTCAGTCCTATAAACATCGGCGGATAGATCGCCAGGCCCAGGCCCTCTTCACCGGGAACGATCGTGAAGATAAGAAGGAAGAAGGCAGGCACTTGGACAAACAGGTGCAACCCGAGCGTCAGTGCGAGTCCACCCCAAATGCTGCCCCTCGAATGTTCGACTACGTCGCGTGCCCAGCGATCGAGACTTGATTCAGGCATTCGGTTGAACTCCGCGTCTTTTTCCAAGGCGCAAGCGTAGTCTGCCCGGGTGCTAAAACTTGTAAAACACGTAGCCCGTGCATGCGATGTTCAACAGCGCGCTCACAGACGCGGCGATGATAATCCCCTTCACGGTGTCTTCGTGTCCCTTGCGGCGCGCCACGACGATTGCGGGAATCACATATGCCAATTGGCTGACGCTTATAACCGCAAGACTCAAAAACATCGTCATCGCCGCCAGAGGTATTTGAAGCAGGTGGAAAAGGAAGATCTGGCCAACACCCCACGCGACCGAGCCCTTCGATTTCGCATCGACCAGCGGGCTCGCGTTTGCGCTACTTCCATTCAATTCCTCTTCAGACATTCAGGGCCTCCGCGCGCTTTCGCAACGGCGCCAATCTGGTCTGCTCGAGTCCGTCGCGATAAAACAGATTGTAGGTGTCGAACGGAATCAGCCGCCCGTCCGGATGAACTATGTGAACGCAGCTCTTCTTCACCGACCTGACGTCGAATGAGTATGCATCGATGAAATCCATGATGATCACTCGAAACAAATTCTCGTATCCAATTCCCTCTGGCGCCGCAGCCATTGGGAGACAGCAAAGCAATTCGCGAAGACTCGCCACTCCGGACTCCGGCGAGTGATTAGTCGCAAACAGTTTGAAAATGTGATCGCGAACGTCATCGTCGTATTCGTAAACAATCGTGTTCCGCCGTCCGTCGATCAGAACCTGCGGGTCGATTAAGCTTGTCAGCGGAACAATCTGATCTCCAAGCTTCAACGCATAGGCCATCGCAAGGCTGTCCGGATGACACGGGACCGGAATGATGTCTTCCGGCTTGAACACTGCGCTCTGTTCCAGAATTCGACGCCGCACTTCAGTCAACGTAAGCCGATCAGTAGCCGGATCGTACTGTTCGAGCCGTCCTGCCACTTGTATCGGCTGAAAGGTCACTCCGCGAACACAGGGCTGCTTCAAGGCGAAGTCGACTATCTTTCCAATCTCGGTGTCGTTCAGCCCCTTCTTCAAAGTGACAACGAGCGTTGTTGAAATGCCCAGCTGATTGAGTCTCTCAAGCGCGTGCTCTCGTACACTATGGAGATCTGCGCCGCGCAACTCCATCAACGCTTCGCGTTCGAATGAATCGAACTGGAGATACAATTCAAAGCCCGGCATGTAACCCGCGAGTCGAGCCGTGAACTCTTCATCGTTGGCGATTCGCACGCCGTTCGTGTTGACCATCAGGTGACGAATCGGACGCGCCTTCGCCATATCCAGCACGGTAAAGAAATCCGGATGTAGAGTAGGTTCGCCGCCGGAAATCTGAACGACGTCCGGTTCACCTTCGTTGCGTACGACCGCGTCCAACATGAACTCAATCTGCGCGAGACTCTTGAACTGCCGGCGCGATGGGCCGCTCTCCGAATAACAAATCGGGCACTTCAGATTGCAGTAATCAGTTATCTCGATCAGCGAGAGACACGAGTGCTGTTCGTGGTCGGTGCACAGTCCGCAATCGTACGGGCATCCCCACTTCACCGGTGTGTTGTAGACATTCGGCATCTCGGGTGGCTTGATGAAAACCTCGCGGCAGCGGCGATAGTAATCAACATCGTCCGCGATCAAGACGCGTTCGGCGCCGTGATCGGGGCAGCGCTTGAGCATGAGAACATTGCCGTCTTCAAAGACGATCTTGCCTTCAACCTTGCGATAACAGGTCGAGCAAATCGAAATCGCGACATCGTAATAAAGATATGGCCTCACGCGATCGGTCATTGGGGCACCGTCTCCCTTCGCGCGAACAGGTATGGAAGATCTCGGAAATAGTACAGCAACATGATCACACAGGCCCACTGAATCGCGGTCAATCCAGCAAGAACAACGCCTGGTTTTAGAAAATCAATCGCAAGACGGAACCCAAAATAGCCAACCATGAAGCCCTTGAATAAATCGCCTTCACGATGCGGCCTCTTCGACAACCGCGAAAGGCATGTTGCCAGCAAGACGAGAAAAACAATTTCGTACAACTGAACGGGATGCCTTCTGATACCATCTCCGAAATCAATGCCCCACGGCAAAGCGGTCGCGATTCCGTATGTGTCATCGCTCAACCCCGATAGAAAACATCCTATGCGTCCTATCGCAATTCCTACGCAGAGTGGAATCGCAAACAGATCCCCGGTCCTCCTGAGAATCCCAAGCCGGCGCTTGGTGATTTCTACCGCGATAAGTCCGCCGATCAATCCGCCCACGATAGTCTTGCCCGCCATCAGATAGAACAAGTCATTCCACTTTCGCAGAGTCAGAGCAGGATCGCCGAGCCAATAAAGCACTTTGCTGCCGATGGCCGCGCCGCAAATCGCCGCGGCTACAATCCACATTCTGTCGCGCGCACTTAGATGATCGCCCGCGCGTTTCCGCTGCTTGAGGTAAATGCGATAACCGACAAAATATGCGAGCGCTTCGAAAATGAAATGAGAGTGAAGCCGGAATGGGCCGATTGGTAGATAAAAGGGGAAGTCCATCGCGTTCTGCCCGCTTGGATGCCATCCCGGCTATCCGCGTCGAGCTAAATCGCCAAGATTCCCGGAGACGATATCCGGGAGCATCAGCGCGAAGGCAGACCGTGGCACTACGTGATCGCATCCGGCCTCTCGAGCGCGCTTTATGAGATCCGTTTGAACGTGCGAGACGAACCCTACTATCGGGACGGTGGCGAGTGCAGGCGTCGATTTGAAGAAGCCGATCACTTCGAGCGGATCAAGGCGATCCGAGTTGAGGTCGATGATCGCAAGCGACGGTGGATTTGCGGCGAGCGCTTCGAGTTGCTCGCGCGATTTCACTCGCTCGATTTGACGTCCGCACTCCGCGGCCGCGGCGTTGATCTTCGCGGTGAAAAACATATCGTCGACACACATCACTACTGCCTCTGTTGTCATGGGGGACATTCTAGCGGAATGGACCGTTGATGACACTGATAAGACGGATTCGCCGAACCGTAGTCCATTACCCTCCTTGATAGAGTCGCGAGCGTAACGGTATCATACCGAACTCGATTTGGGCCGGGGATGGCCCTCAGACACACAACAACGGAGGAATTTTTAATGAAGCTCAAAGTATTACTCGTCCTTTCAATCACACTTCTCTGGGCGGCAACCGCGTTGGCGGCCGATCCGAAACTCGATGGCGCATATCGATTTGTCGGTCTGAAATTTCAAGGCGGCGGACAAACGGACTCGGAAGCAAAAGGAATGATCGTCGTTCACGGAAAACACATGGCATTCGTCAAGGCAAGCGTAGGACGGGCGACCTGGGAGCAGAGCGAGCCTGAGGGCGACCGCGCGAAAAAGATCGTCGCCGCTTATCAGGGGATCGCGGCAACCTGCGGAACGTTTGAGATCCAGGGAAACATCATTGCGCTTCAACAACTCGCGCAAGCGAGCCCCGGTTCGATGGGAACAACAACAAAGTGGGAGTACAAGCTCGACGGCAAGACACTGACGCTCAAGCCGGCTGCAAATCCCGGCGTCGAGTTTACATTCGAGCGGTTGCCCTAAGGTTATGCCGAAACTGCGCGGGCTAAAGCGCGCGCCTTCGCAATTCGCTGAATCTGTAACAGGCTGCCTCCCGGCCAGAGGCAGCCTTTCAATAGTTCAATTCTTTTGTGTGCCCCATAAGCTCTCGCGCATTTCTTTGTAACGCGCGAAGGAGGATCGTTGTGAGACTCACCCGTATTCTTCTTTCGATCGGTCTGATCGCCGGATTGATTCCTGGGTCGCTGTTTGCTTTTTCCACGCAAGCCCAGCGCGAAACTCCAAAGGATTCTCGGCCCGATCAGGACAAGCCCGCGCAAGAAGCATCATCGAAACCAAAGGAAGAACCGAAGAAAGAAGAGCCGAAGCGTCCCGCTGACCCGATGTCGTCGCCCACTTTCAACGGGCTAAAGCTTCGCTCGATCGGCCCGGCTTTTACTTCAGGCCGCGTGTGCAGCATCGCGGTAGATCCAACGGATCATTCGCGATATTACGTCGGCGTCGCTTCGGGCGGCGTATGGAAAACAACAAACTCCGGCACGACCTGGGTTCCCATTTTTGACAATGAAGCGTCGTATTCAATCGGGACCATCACGATCGATCCGAAGAACCCGTTCACGGTTTGGGTCGGCAGCGGCGAGAACAACAGCCAACGCAGCGTGTCCTACGGCGACGGGGTGTATCGATCGGATGACGGCGGCCGTAGTTGGAAGAACGTCGGGTTGAAGACCTCCGAGCACGTCGGACGAATCGTGATCGATCCACGCAATTCGGATCACGTCTATGTCGCGGCGCAGGGTCCGCTGTGGTCGGCGGGCGGCGATCGCGGGTTGTTCAAAACCACGGATGGCGGCAGGTCGTGGAAGAACGTTCTCTCTATAAGCGAGAACACCGGCGTCACCGATGTCGTCATCGACGCCAACAATCCCGACACTTTGTATGCGGCGTCGTATCAACGGCGACGACATGTTTGGACTTTTATCGACGGCGGTCCCGAGAGCGCGATCTACAAATCGACTGATGCGGGCGCTACGTGGAACAAGTTGCGAGCGGGACTTCCAGCCGTCGATATGGGGAGAATCGGGCTCGCGATTTCACCGGTGGATACGAACGTGCTTTACGCGACTATCGAAGCCGCCGACAGGCGCGGCGGAATATTCAGATCAACCGATCGCGGCGGAAGCTGGGAGCGGCGCAACGAGTTCGACACAACCGCCATGTACTACGCGCAGATCTTCGCGGACCCGAAAGATGTGGATCGAATCTACGTTATGAGCGTCTTCGTCATGGTGTCCGATGATGCGGGCCGAACGCTTCGCAGGCTTGGCGAGAAATCAAAGCACGTCGATAATCACGTGATCTGGATCGATCCCGGCGATACGCGTCACTATCTGGTCGGCTGTGACGGAGGCGTCTACGAGAGCTTCGATCGAGGCGCGAACTGGGACTTCAAATCCAACATGCCTGTCGGCCAATTCTATGACGTCACTACCGACAACTCGGCGCCGTTCTACAACGTGTACGGAGGCATGCAGGACAATTACAGCGTCGGCGGTCCCGCTCACACGCGCAGCGCTTCGGGCATCGTGAATTCCGATTGGTTCGTGACACAGGGCGGAGACGGATTCCGAACGCAAGTCGATCCCGAGGACCCGAATACAATCTACGCTGAGCTGCAATACGGCACGGTCGTTAGATTCGATAAGCGCACTGGCGAGCGCATGGGAATTCAACCTACTGAGAAGCCCGGCGAAGAAGGTTATCGATTCAATTGGGACTCGCCCTTCATCATAAGTCCTCATTCGCATACTCGGCTTTACTTCGCGGCCGACAAATTATTCCGCAGCGATGATCGCGGCGATTCGTGGAAGCTGATTAGTCCTCAACTCTCTCGCGGACTGGATCGAAATAAGCTGCCGGTGATGGGAAAGATCTGGGGCCCGGATGCGGTGGCAAAACACGCGTCGACGGATCCATTCGGCAACGCGTCGGCGCTGGCTGAGTCGCCAAAGAAAGAAGGATTGATATACGCGGGCACCGATGACGGGTTGATCCAGGTGACCGAGGATGCGGGAAAGAACTGGCGCAAGATCGACAGTTTCCCGGGCGTTCCCGATATGACTTATGTGAGCCGCGTGATCGCGTCGCAACACGACGCCGACACAGTGTACGCGGCGTTTGAGAATCACAAGCGCGGCGACTTCGCGCCTTACCTGCTGAAGAGCACGGATCGGGGGAAGTCGTGGGTCTCGCTCAAGAGCAATCTTCCTGCGAACGGGCCGGTGCTCGCGATTGCCGAAGACCATGTCAATCCCGAATTGCTGTTTGTCGGCACTGAATTCGGATTGTTCTTCACAATCGATGGCGGAAAGAAATGGATTCAGCTCAAGGGCGGGCTGCCTACGATTTCAGTGCGCGATCTGGCGATTCAAAGACGCGAGAATGATTTGGTCGTGGCTACGTTCGGTCGCAGCCTTTATGTGCTGGACAACTACTCACCGCTCCGAGCGCTTAAGAGTGAGACGCTCGCGCAGGAAGCTGCTCTGTTTCCGGTTAAGGACTCGATGATGTACATCCAGTCACAACCGCTGGGCGGGAGAGGAAAATCTTTTCAGGGAGAGTCTTTCTACACCGCGGATAATCCACCGTATGGCGCGGTGTTTACTTACTATTTGAAGGAAGCGCCCAAGACTCGAAAGCAAAAACGCCAGGAATCCGAAAAGGAGGCCGAGCGAAAAAACTCACCGCTTCCCTACCCTTCACTCTCGGAGTTGAGCGCCGAAGAAGAAGAAGAGGCGCCCGCGATTATCTTCACCGTCACGGATTCGGCGGGTCGAGTCGTACGAAGATTGAATGCACCGCTGACCGCGGGTGTTAATCGCGTGAACTGGGATCTGCGTTATCCCGCGCCAACGCTTGCGCCGGTTCGCCCGCCGGATGCGGATGAAGACCCGTTTGCCGAACCGCCCGGCGGCCCACTCGTTATGCCTGGCAAGTATTCGGTTTCGATGTCCAGACGAGTTAACGGTGTCACCGCGCCGCTGGGGTCCCCGCAAGAATTCAACGTGTTCGTCGAAGGTCAGGGCTCGATGCCGGCGGCTGATCGAGCGTCGCTCGTCGAGTTCCAGCAGAAGGTCGCGCGATTGCAGCGCGCTGTCTCGGGAGCACTAGAGACCGCGAATCAGCTCAAGGCGCGGCTCGGCCAGATCAAGCGAGCGCTTCATGAGACTCCCGCCGCTGAAGCGAAACTGACCGATGACGCCGGCGCGCTCGACAAGCAAACCAACGACATTCTTCGTGCCCTGCGCGGTGATAACGCTCTGAGTGCTCGTCAGGAGACGTTGCCGCCTTCAATCCTTGAACGAGTCGGACGAATCGTTTCTGATCAACGCATGTCGACTGCCGCTCCAACGCAAACACAGCGGGACCAGTACGCGGCGGCTGCGCGAGAGTTTGAGCAAGTGCTGGCCAGGCTTCGGTCATTGATTGAGGGCGATCTTGCAAGACTCGAAAAGGCAATGGAAGCCGCCGGCGCCCCGTGGACGCCCGGCCGGATTCCGGAGTGGAGAGACAATTAGTCAACGGCGTTTCAAATGAAGAAGCGGTCGACGCCCACTGGGCCGGTCTTATTGACAGTCGTTGCGAGCTTGCAATTTGCCGGGCTCGCCTAGCAGAATGCGAGCGTCAGTGTAGCGCGCTTCACCAGGTCACCGGTTCCCCACCGGTCGATAAACCTGGGTCCTGACAAGCAAAACCCTTCTGGCTCATTCCCCATGATGGCTGATGGCGGAAAAGAATGTACCCGTCTGGTTCCGATCTCAAAATAAACCGAATGAAATGAACCCTGTAATCCGTCATTGATTATCAGGGAGGGAGTATCGCCAGAGGTCACCAGGCGATATTCACAGGTCACGGGATGAAACGATTTGGACTTAATAAACGGCGGTCACCTTCCGCTCAAGCAACCAACCGCCGGTATGGCTGGCTCCCTTCCTGGCCAGCCAATGGGTGCCCTGGCTAGGAGACCATCCCCTCCACGTGTCGGGGCTTTGAGCCTCAACCCCTGCCTAATACGGCCCTCGCCCGGGGGCCGAGAGGCTCAAACGGGGGGTGCGGGACGTAGTCCACATCTCGTGCCCCTCCTCGATTAAGTCAATCCGATCAAGCTTACCTGTACGTAGTCACCAACGGCTCGACGCTTTCCCGAGCTGATACCAGTCATTACTAATCCCCGAAGGAGGAGAACTCGTGAAGAAGAATCACATTGTGGGCGTTACATTAGCTCTTGCATTGTTCTTGTCTTGTGTGGGCCTGGTCCCGGACGCCGCTGCCCAAAGCGGCAATTCCCTATACAAGCGGCTCGGCGGATACGACGCTCTTGCGGCGGTGACGGATGATTTCATCACTCGCCTTGCTACCGACAAGACTCTAGGCCGCTTCTTCGTCGGTGCCAGCGACAACTCGAAGATGAGGATTCGACAGTTGGTGCTTGATCAACTCTGCGCCGCGACGGGCGGACCCTGCGTGTACATCGGCCGCGACATGAAGACCGCGCATAAGGGCCTGGGCATCACCGAAGAAGATTGGAACATAGCGGTGAAGCATCTGGTCGCTACCTTGACCAAATTCAAAGTGCCTGAGAGTTTGCAAAAGGAAGTGGCAACGGCGATCAGTGGGTTGAAGTCAGACATAGTCGAGAAGCCGTAATCCAACTCCTATTCATCGTCTCGCTGGCGGGGGTTCTCATTGAGCCCCCGCGTCTTTTTTGTGACAACTCATCATTTCATCTGCGTTCGTTCTCCAACAGACATTGGAACTTTCAAAGCCGTGCGCTGTTCTACTGTGACAAGGAGGGTGGACCATGCAAAATCCTGGATTGTTAATGTTGATTGCAACAACGCTCACGCTTAGCGGCTGTGACGCGGCACAGAAAGAATCTCAAAGCGTGTCTTCGCCAGCAGCTAAGACGTCACCGGCCCAAGCTGCCAGGCAACAGGAGGCATTGGCGCCTCGAGCTGCCCTATCCGGCGCGCTCGCGACCAGCATAGGTGGACGAACGAACGCCGATGACGCAACACTGTCGCAGTCCGCGATTGTTCAGGCGTCGACGATGGCCGCGGATCGCAAGATCATCCGCAACGGTGATCTTACGCTCGAAACGGGATCGCCGACCGATGGTCTTCGAAGAATCACCGCCGTTGCTGAATCGCACGGTGGATTTGTTGTCAATTCTGAGTTCACTCAAAACCCCGTCGCCGCCGGAACCAGGCCTTCTCAGACTGTAACGGTGATCGCGCGGGTGCCTGCTTCGCAGTTCGCTTCGGCGCTCGACGAGATTCGCGGCGCCGGCGAACGAGTCATCTCCGAGAAGATCAGCGGGCAGGACGTTTCAGAAGAGTACCTCGACCTTGAAGCTAGGTTGCGCACAAAGAAAGCATTAGAGGCGCAGTTCCTCGAAATAATGAAACAGGCTCACAAGGTTCAGGATGCGCTCGACGTGCAAAGCCAATTGGCGGATGTCCGAACGGAGATCGAACGCTTCGAAGGCAAGCGGCGTTTCCTCGAGAATCAAGCGGCGCTTTCGACCATCACGACTACACTCCAAATGCCTCAGCCGATAGTCGCCCCGACGACCGGAAGCTTTGGTTCGAGCGTGAAGCGCACCGTGGGTGATGCGGTGGATTTGGCGGCTTCGATCATTCTGTTCATCATTCAGGCGGTGATAATAATCATACCGATCGGCTTATTCGCGGGGTTGCCGGCCTGGCTGATTTGGCGTGTCGTTCGCCGGCGAGTTCGTTTCTCGAGAGTCGAGCCCTCGCCCGTCACGCACCAGTGAGTCTCATCTGAGTTATCTCGGCGGCTTCTTGTCGTATGTTTCATCAAGCCCCGGCATGAAATAAGGGCCGCCCGGAGCCATCTGGCCCTTGAGGAAGATCACATTTGTCGAGATCGTCAGCGCGTTCCGGCGATCGAGCGCCGCTCTGCACTTCACCCAATCCGGTCCGTTGCCGCCGTGCTGCACCGCGTCGCGAGACGCTTTCCAATGATCGACGCTCGCGTAGCGCGTTGAGAGATAAACTTCATCGTAGTCTTTGCTCGCCGCGGCAGGAGATCCGTCCAAACCTTCAAGCGTGATAACTTTCCACATTCCGATCACTCGGCTACCGAGCTTCTCGAAGTAAGGCCACACTCCCTCGGCGCTCACCTTAACAAATTCGTCGAAGCTGCCTTTCTTAATCTTGAAGTAGCGCAGGGTGACGATCTCTTCTCCCGCTTGCGCGACATCGTTTCGCACGGGATGAGGCTTGCCGGCATCCGTGACTTGATTGAGCCCCCCGCGAAACGCCGGCTGCTCGGATGAAGGTCTCTCCTGTGCGAAGGCCGTGCTGCACGACAGCGCCAATGAGCCGAGCAGGATCATCGCGTATTTCGATCGACGAAGTTTGCAAATCATTTTGTCTTCACCTCGCCTCCAGCAATTCTGTGTTTGATTCCTGTATCTCTTTCGGAAAAGTCTTCAACGCCGCTACGATCCGCGCCCGAAGAGAGCTGACAACATCGGAGTGCGCGGCCGCGACGTCGTAGCTTTCGCCGATATCAATCGTCATATCGTAGAGTTCCGGCGCCGCCAGCAAAATGTTTTTCTGTTGCCGCGAAGCAGCGGTGTATCGCGGAATGTTCCAACGCGCGACGTGAATCTTCCAACGGCCCGCTCGCGCTGTCTGAAGGTATGGACCATCAAAGAATAGATACAGATTGTCAGTGCCCTTCGCTTGTCGCCCAAAAAGAAACGCTGACACGTCTTTCCCGTCCAGTGGTTGATGGGCGGGCGTCGCCTCGTTCGCTCCACCAGCGAGTTTCAGCGCGGTCGGAAAGAAGTCAATCGTCGAAACCGGTTCATCAGAAATTCTGCCAGCTCGAATTCGTCCCGGCCAACGCACGATGCCCGGCTCGCGCACGCCGCCGTCAAATGTCCACCCCTTGCGTCCACGAAGCGGACCCGCGCTGCCTTGATACCACGGGCCATTGTCGCTGGAGAAAATGACAATCGTCTCCCGATCGAGACCAAGTCGCTTTAGCGCGCTCAATACTTCTCCCACGCTCCAATCCAACTCCTCGATCACGTCGCCGTAGAGCCCGCCGGCGGACTTACCCTTGAACCGCTCGGACGCGTGCAGCGGAATGTGCGGCATGTTGTGCGCGAGATAGAGAAAGAACGGCTTCGCCTTTTCGCGTTCGATGAAACCGATCGCCTCTTCGGTGTAGCGCCGCGTCAACATATCCTGATTCGCGGGTTCCTCGACGACCTTATCGTTTCGCACGAGCGGCGTCGGAGTCATGTCGTTGCTGTACGGAATTCCGAAGTAGTAATCAAAGCCGTGATCGATCGCACGGTGAGGCTTCACACTTCCGAGATGCCATTTGCCGATGCAAGCGGTCGCGTACCCTCGATCCCTCAAGGCTCGCGCGATTGTTATTTCCGATTGAGGCAAGCCCGTCTGGTCCTTTGGAAAAAGAACATTCGCCAACTGCATCTGCTCGATTCCCATTCGGGCGGCGTAGCGTCCGGTCATCAACGCTGCCCTCGATGGCGTGCAAATCGGCGAGACGGAATAGAAGCTCGTGAGTCTCAAACCTTCGGCGGCCATGCGATCGAGATTAGGAGTCCGGTACGCTTTGGCTCCGTAACACCCAAGATCTCCGTAGCCCATGTCGTCGGCGTAGATGAAGATGATGTTTGGCTGTCGCTGGGCTGAAGGCCGGGCCAAAGGGAACAACATCAATAGCGCGATGATTAGTGAAAGGCAGTTTCCGATATTGCGCTTAGGCATCTTCAAAGGCCGATCCGGGCTTGTTCGTAGTCCGGCCTTCAGGCGGAAGTTCGTATCTTGATTCGAGTGAGCACGCGCTTACAAACTTCCGCCTGAAGGCCGGACTACGAACTTTGAAAATCAATCGCGATATGAAGAGTCAATCTTATCCAGCTTGCGCAACAACGCCGGCCAAACAATATTGCCTCCCAGTCCTTTCGTAACAACATCCACCTGGGCGGTGATGCCGTCGAGAATGGGCTTCGCTATCTCGACCAGTTCCGCGCCGCCCGCTTCGGCCATCAACTGAATCTCACAAGATCGTTCCAGGTTATACATCGCCAGAAACGCTTCGGCCGCGTTGGCCCCGATCGTGAGCAAGCCGTGGTTTCGGAGGATCAAATTGTTCTTGTCGCCAAGGTCGGTAACCAGTCGCGGCTTCTCGGCTTCGTTGAGCGCGAGCCCTTCGTAGTTGTGATACGCAATCGAAGCGAGCGCGAACAATGATTGCTGCGAGATCGGAAGCAGCCCGTGCTTTTTCGCCGAGATCGCCACGCCGTGACGCGTATGCAGATGCATCACGCACAGTGCGTCTTCGCGAGCCGCGTGAATCGCGCTGTGAATCGTGAAGCCGGCCGGATTGATGTCGTACGAGCTATCCATCACCTTGCGGCCATCGAGACCGACCTTAACGAGACTCGACGCGGTGATCTCATCGAACATCAGTCCATAGGGATTGATCAAAAAGTGATGCTCCGGTCCGGGGACTCTCGCGGAGATGTGAGTAAAGATCAGGTCATCCCATTCATAAAGCGCCGCGAGCCTATATGCGGCGGCCAGATCGACACGCGCTTGCCATTCTTCGGTTGAAACTACATCGCGAACTGCTGCTGTCTTTGCTTGCATAGGATTCTCGCGGCTCCTTGTTGTTTGGGTTGAAGTTCGCTGCTCGCCATCGAGCCTTTCGGTCCTCAAGCGCGCGGTTAGGAGAATGTCACGTCACGTGCGTAGCGTGCAAGCGCCGGCTTCGTGTGAGCGATCAATCAAGCGCCGTCGACAAAGTTCGCGACTTCGCCAGCTTCGGAATCATCAAGGCTAAAGCGGTTGGCGGTGATCCGTCATTGAAACAAGAACGTGATGAGCCCTCACACCTTGATGACGTGATCCTCGCGGGCGTAAGATTGCGCACGATTCAACCGACTGACCGCGCGATGCAATTGGAGCTGCAAGATCAAATTGAAGGAGGCATATGGATGTATATGCCTTGAAATCCCGTCCAATCTAATTGAAACCATGTTACGCCGACTGACCTTGCTCGTCTTTGTTACAACATTTTGGGAGATTGAATAAATGCCTTTCAGTTTTCGTGAAATCTATGATTTGCTAACTGACATTGTTCATGCCCCGCCTTGGGGGCCTACGATTGCTGCGGAGCACTTGACACATCTGCTGGAACAACCGCTCGCACCGAGCGATTCGGAATCAGTTGCTGTGGCTACAGCAAAGCCTAAGACTGCGGCATTGGTTTATGATCGTGTATGGGGTTTAGCAGGAGAGGTGCCGGATCCAATTCGATTCGGCGGCTTATCTGAAATGGAGGTTATATTAGCTGCAAATCGAGTCATTCGCTGGCGCGAGGATGGGCGTCCGAAGGGCATTCCCAAGGCAGTTAATGGTTTTTATAACGCACTAGATAGATACTTTAACATTGCAGATTCCCAATTGAATTCTCATACTCATCTTCATTTGAGATGTGCAGAGCCGCTCGTTCGAGAATACTCGTCCAACATCTCCGAGAGGTTTGGTTGTGCCGTTGTGCCTGTTTATGCCACTAAAGAAGCCGCACGGCTTCAATTCCAACGTGGCGACTATGGTGTAATTTATACCGTCATTTCAAATCTTGAAATAGTTGATGAGGATGCATTGCAGTGGGAGCAGGTCGTGGAGTTCAGAAATGACAAAGAGGCGAGAAATAAATACCGCCGTTTTATTCATTGGCTTGAAGCTGAAATGGTTGGGAAGGATGCTAGATTTATCTCGCAAGAGATTCATGAGCGATTAGAAGACTACTCATGGGCTATTCGAAAGCATCGACTAAAGACAGTTTATGGGGCTTTATCTTCTCTGCTAGATGAAAAGAATCTTCTTGCTGCAGGTGGACTTATAGCCGGAGGTATTTACTCAGGGCTTCCTGAAGCCGGTTGGACTGTTGGCATAACAACTTGGGTTAGTAAGGTTCTTGTTGAAATAGGTAAAGAATTAATCAATCTCAAAGATGCCAAGAGGGGACCGGGTCAAGAAGTCGCGTATATTTATGATCTTCATGGCAAGCTGGGGAAGCAACTATGATGCTTTCGCCAACTGTCGGCCTAACAGTCGCGTCCACCGGAGCGCGGCAAGCGAATATCGTATGATTCCTTCGACACTATGTGCCGCGCCCGGTGACGCAGGTCGTTAGATGAATTGAACAACCGCCCTTGTCTCGACAGGAACATTATCACTTGATAGGGTTCTCCTGATTCTATTGACTATGTAGAGGTCTGTTAATTCATGCTTCTTGCTCTTAAAGCTTTCCTTAGTTCAACCTGGATAGACCTTCAGCTCGAACGGGAAGCTATAAGGAATGTTCTAACTCGAATGGAAGGAATCATGCTTGTTGGCATGGAGGACTTTGGTAGCCGCGATGGGACGCCTCGGCGAGTGAGCCTTATGGAAGTCGGAAAGTGCGACATCTATATCGGCATCATTGCGCATCGTTACGGTTCAGGTATTACTCACAAGGAGTACATACACGCTCGAAACCGAGGTATGTATTGCCTGATTTACTTTAAAGATAACACTGTACCTATACCACCCTCCTTTGTTGATACTGACCTCGACAAAGTTCAGAAATTAGAAGCCTTCAAAGAAGAACTGAGACGAAGCCATGTAGTCTCCACATACTTGACTCCTGAAAAACTCGCTGCTTCTATTCAAACAGACCTGCACAATCTCATGGCGAGACAAATGCAAGAGGAGAATGCTTCTGCAAATAAGATTGCGACCGAAGCACAACATGTCCAGTCTGTCAGACAGTCAAGTGAAGAAATAGCTGCTGTACTGATGGCAGAGCAGTGGCTTGGCTTGCGAATAATGTCGCAACTTAGATCCGAATCAGGTTTGACGGCTATCGAACTTGGCAATCGCCTTCAAGCGGACTTGGAGTTAATCGCAGCACTTCTGGCGCGCCTTGCTCAATCTGGTATTGTGGGTGTGCAGCGTAGCTCGTTTGTTTGCGCCGCAAAGGGACTTGAGATACTTTCCAACATTGAAAGGACACTTGCAACAAACAAATAGTGAAGAGAATTAGCATGAGCTTTCAAAAGAGGGTACAAGCTATAAACGAGCATCTTCGCTCTCAGCAATTAGCAATCCTAATCTGGGGTCCGCCGCCTAATAGCCCTGGATATGAGCTTCGTCAGCACATTCGGCAGAATCTAGCCTCCGAGTTCTACAACAGCGAGGTGCTTCTTAGTGACGAGCTAGAAGCTAAAGACATCTTATCAGAGGAACTCCCAATCAGAGAGAGAGAACTTTTGCACGTAGCGGCCAGTGACCTTGTTATTGTCGTTGTCGGATCACAGGGCAGCTTAGCGGAGGTTGACACCTTAATCAATTCGATATTTGGACACAAGTTCTTGCTTATTGTTCACGAGCACCTTAAAGATAATCTACTATTTTCCAACAGGCTGAGATCCAAAGGGAGCGCTGTCTTTTATTCCGGCGATGATCTTAAATCTGGCAACATTCTTGAAGTAATAGCTACTCGTGTGCGGCAAGTTGCTTTAGCAAAAATGGTAGGGCTAGAGGTCTAATTTGTAGCGTAGTAAAGGTTATCCAACCTTCATAGGCTCACGCGGCACAATTCGCCTTACAAGTCGTTCGACCGGAGGCCGCGAAGCGGGTTTCGTATCTATCCCTCAATGCCGATCGCGGCTCCGCTTAATTCGGTTGTTAGCCCTTATCATAGGAGAAACATGAAAATCACTTTTGACATGACTGCCCTAAGCAATTCGGAACTATCGCCTTCAGATGTGTATATCACTTTTGCGGCGAATGCCTCGGATATGGTTTATGGCGCCAACGAGACCATTAATTTCTCCGGCGGCAACATCACCATTGATGGTGCTTCCTATGGCACCTCGAAGGCGTATAGTCTGCAGGATATAGCCACCAATGGGCTCGTTCTTAACTCAGCGACTTCACTTGTGGGGTTCATTTCCTATGGGTCCGCAACCGGAATTGAGATGCTTCCCACGGGAACCCAACCCAACTTTCTTTCGAGCTCGACGCCCCGCTACTCCATCTTTGAAATCTCGTACGACGGAACCGGCGGCGGCGCGGACATAACGAATATCTCCCAGTTTGGCGGCTCGATCATACTGGCGTTTCTGAATAGCGGATCGGTCCAGACTCAGGTGGGGAACACACTCGATACAACGAGCATGTTTAATGCCCTGGCAGCGGCCTCGGGATTTTCCGGATCAACTTCAACATCGGCGGTTTATTTAGATTCAACCGGACTCTTCATTCGCATCATCGGCACAAACGTGTTTCCCAACGGACCGGAGCAAACCCCTTATCCCACGTTCAACGCCTATCTTCAATCTCTCTTCACGAGTTACGGCGGTAGCAGTGTCGTCCAGGAATTGACCAACCTCGCTCCCGGACAAAAGCCCGGTGGAACAGGATCGGTCGGGTATCAATCCACCGGATCGGCCACGAATGTGTCACCCAATACAATCTATAATCTCGACTATCATTTCACCGCCGTGGTTACTCAGGTGACGAGTCCTGATCCTGCGAATAACAATCCGAACGGGACCTATAGCGTCGAGCTAAGCGGCTATGTAAATGCGACTCTGGCGGGAAGCAATCCGAAGGATGTCCAAAGCTACAAGTATGACAATCTGTCCATCACCGTCGCGGCGGATGTTTTGACGAGTGGAAATGTAAATCTGTTTATGACAAATTTCATCTATCAGGCTGCGACCGCCGGCGCGGGAATCAATGTAACAACCAGCGGCTGGGATGATTTGAACAACGATTTCGGAACAGCGAATGTCAATGCCGCTTTTCTGCAAAAGGCCGCGGGTGACTTCGCCGAGGGAATGACTTGCGGTTTTCCTGGCAGCACCACGCCTTCGACCTCGATCGCGGGAACGGATCTGGACAAATTGACCAGCTATGAGTGGTGGCTGAATCCGCTCCTGGCCTATGAACCGGCCCAGACGGCCAATCCTTACTACAGTGCCTACGGCAACGTTGTCAGCTCAAATTCCGGAGGAATCAACGGCATTACTTTTTCGCGCGGTGGTGTTTATGGTTCGCCCTACGACGACCGCTTTGGCTTGAACTTGATTTCTCCAAACGCCCAGACCGACGAGATGCGCATAACCTTGCTCGCCGATGGAGACCTCAAACCAGCTTGACGCTGATCCTTGATGTGCTTCTCGGCAAATCGCAGTGTAGCGCAGCCGGCGCGCCCAATTGCTCTTCTGGGTTAGCGCCCGCCCGGTTATCCTTTCGTTGAGCGTAAAGCACGGAGGAGTTCACATGACACAAGCAGAGATTTCCGGCATCTCACCCTTCTTTATCGTGAGCGACGTACCGTCATCGCTTTCGTTTTACCGAGACCGGCTTGGATTTGAGATCACCTTTCAGGGGCCAGCTCCTGACGACATCTTCTTCGGCATAGTTCGCAGGGGCGGTGCGCAGATCCTGCTCAAAGATGTTGGCGTCGCTCCACTGCCGAACTACAAGCGAGACGTCAAAAAAGGTATCGCCCGCTGGGACGCTTACCTTGATGTTCCAGACCCTGATGCACTCGCGGCCGAATTCGCTTCGCGCAATGTCGAGTTCTCCGAGCCTCTGAAAGACACTGATGACGGCTTGCGCGGTTTCGAGCTCAAGGACACCGACGGCTATGTCTTGTTCTTCGGTCGTCCTCGGTGATGAAACGTCAGTGAAGTGGGGAACCATGAAGATGACAATCATCCAAAGCTTAATAGTCTATATGTTCATTATGGCCTGGTGTCCTGGCTCTTTTGCTCAGGCTTCAAGTAAGGAACAGGTGATCGAAGTGCCTTTTGACTTTTATCGCAATGAGATCATCCTTGCGGTAAGAGTTAATGGCAAAGGTTCCTTGCTTATGATGTTGGACACAGGCACCGACCCTTCTGCGGTCGACCTTAACACCGCCAAAGAAATTGGACTGAAACTTGACCCCATCGGGCGGCAAGCGGAAGGGGGCGGAACAGGCGTGAATTTAGCCTATGAAACCAAATTGCCCCTTCTCGAGGTCAGTAATCTCACCGCTAAGAATGTTGAAGCAGTAGCCATGGACCTATCGCAGGTAAGCGGGCGTTTGGGGAAACCGATAAATGGGATACTTGGCCACAGCTTTCTCAAGGGCCGTGTCGTGCAGATCGACTACCAACGGCAGCGGATACGCTTCTACTCAAAGTCACAGCACTCGGAAACGGTTAATCAGCCAAACAACTTGAAGCGCACAGTCTTGCCCTTTCGATATGAAGACAGCATTTTGATTGACGACGTCACTGTGAATGGTAAGAAGGTGATAGGGGATCTGGATACTGGTTCTGATGGAACTTTCAAGTTGACGCCGGCCGCCGTTTCTTATCTTGGGCTGGAAGAGGAAGTCATCAAAGCACAAGCCAGCGAGTCGCTTGGCTACAACGGCATAGCTGGGAACAAAGAAGGAAGAGTCGGGAATGTGACTATTGGCACAATCTCTCTTGATAAGCCGGCCGTCATATTCTTCGGCAAGGGCACGGGGCGGGACAAAAAGGTCTGGGGAATAAATATCGGCAATGCCTTTCTTAAAGATTTCATTGTGACAATTGATTATCGGAATAAGACGCTTACGCTTGAAAGGCA
>Ga0070696_100000078_pt1 | contig 47896 bp, 71 predicted proteins | sample KBSK1253metaG_FD_65474 | JGI IMG/M metagenome (GOLD analysis project Ga0070696, IMG submission 65474) | Corn, switchgrass and miscanthus rhizosphere microbial communities from Kellogg Biological Station, Michigan, USA - KBS K1-25-3 metaG | ecosystem: Host-associated > Plants > Roots >... | reverse complement strand
GCTTGGGCTGCTCGACGTCGAGGATATAGGAGGCATGGGCACTGCCAGCGTCGTAACTCATGCGCGTCGTGCCTTAATCGTGACGCCCTGTCGCGGCGCGTCGGCGTCGGGGTGGGCCTCCGCGTGCGCCGCCAGGTGCGCCACCGCCTGGTCGAAGATGAACGCGGCAAAACCCGTCAGCCCGGCGTAGCTACTCGGCGACGTATGGTAGATCGTCGCCAGGTGGTGCAGCCGCTGCGCCGCTGCCAGCTCCAGGCGTGGCAGGCGATACGACCGGCGGATCGCCGAAGCGAAACCAGGTGATGATCTGGTCGATCTCACCCAGATACAGATCGGCGCCGCTGATCTGCCCTTTCTGCGGCGTCGTGCCCGCCTCTGCCAGCAGCGGCGTCTCCGTGCCCGGCACAAAGGCCACCCGGCCGATCAGGTCGTAGGCCCCGCGCAGCCAGCGCCGGTTGGCGGCGAACTGCTGGACGGGGCTGGGAGCCTGTCGCCCGTCCATCACCACCGCCAGCAGATCGGCCAGCACGCCGTCGGCGATCTCGGTCGTGCCGCCGACCAGCGCGGCCATGTCGAGCATGCGCAGCTCGGCTTCCACGCCGATCTTCAAGGTCATGGTCGTTTTGAGCATCGGACTCCTTGTAGCCGTCAGCCGTCAGCCGTCAGGAGCCGGATTCCGGAGCTGAGAGCTGAGAGCTGAATGCTGAATGCTGAAAGCTGAAAGCTACGCGCTACGCCGCCTTATCCAGCCAGATGCACGGGCTGCCGGTCAGGCCCGTGGGCAGCGCTATGCCCAGCACGTCGACCAGCGGCGCCATGCTGGCGGTGAACTTGTAGCCTGCGACGGCCGGCTTATCGCCGGTCACGCGATCGGGCACCGACACGGCGACGAACTTGCCGAGCGGATACCACGCCCGCCCGGTCTTGTCCGTGCGTACGCCGGCGTCAGTCTCCTCGATGACGTCGCCCTCGCCCCAGAAGCCGACTGTGACCCCCGAGCGCTCGGCACTCGTCAGCAGCGGCGTCGCGCTGGTGTAGCCGTCGGGCAAGTTGGCGACGATCGCCGTCAGCCCAAAGATGCGCTGGTGCGCGCCCAGCGGCAGGCAGTCGGCGTCGAATTGGAAGCTGAGGCCCAGCGCCTTCGACAGCTTCTCGACCTCATCATCACCCTCGTAGGACGCCTCTTTGGTCTCGACATTGTTGGCGATCTTGTTGGCCTTGCGCAGCCGCACGTCGTAGCGCGCCTGGAAGGTGCCGGTGCCGTTGGTGGTCAGCACGATCGCCGCGCCGCCGGCCGTCAGCGCCAGCTGGTAGGTGTTGGCGGTGGCTGCCACGATAAAATAGTAGGTGTTGATCGCGACCCCGGTGGTCGTCACGATCGTCTTGAGAATCACCTGCATCCCATCGACCAGGCCGTGCGCCGTCGCCGTCACCAGGTCGCCGGTGTCGGTGAAAGTGTTAGCCACGACCGGCCCGGCCACCTGCACGCAGGCGACGCGGAAGCCGAACAGAAGTTGAAAGAGCTGTGCTAATGCCGCCATGGTTAGGCCCTCCTCAGATAGATAAGCTGAAACGATCGCGCGGGCCGCCGCATGGCCGCGTCCTGGGGAATCTCCGCGCCCGGCCCGACGATCTGCGTGTCGCCGACGGTCGTCCAGTGGCGTGGGTAGGCCGCCTCGATGATCGGCAGCAGCAGATTGATGCGGCTGCACTCATAGGCGACGTCGTCGTACCACCACCAGGTCAGGAGCAGTCGCCGCACCGCGTCGGCATCCCCGGTCGCCGGGCCTTGCCGGAGCACGCCGAACGGTGGCGCGGGCGTGGCTTTCTTGAGATCCTTCGCGACGACCAGGCCGGCCGCGCCGGCCGGCAGCGCCGCCCGCAGCGCCGCGCCGGCCGCGTCGGTTTTGAGGCGGGCGAAGAACTGCGCGGCGATCGCGGCGGGGTCGAAGGCCATTAGCGCAGCCCGCGCTTGCTGGCGTCGGCGACGATCTGCGTCACCGTGCGGGCCTCGCTGAACATCGTCGGGCCGATGTGCGCCTTCGCGCCGGCGTCCTCGGTTTCGAGCGCGTCGGCGTAGTCGGTGTAGTTGGTCAGGACGATGCCCTTCTGGCCCTCCGCCAGCCGCACGCCGCTATCCTGGCGCACGGCGCTGCCACCATGCCCAACGAAGCCGCTGAGCGCGGCGGCCGCCGCCGCATAGCCGACCGCCGACTCGGCGCTGCCATCCTTGCCTGGCCCGATCGGATAGGCGGTGGTCGAGTCGCGGGTTGCGCCGCTCATACCGTGATAGGCCTCGGTCTCCTGATCGACGGAGTGCAAATGCGCCGCGCCCTCGGTCAGGCCGGTGTCGGTCCCCGCATCGATGCGACTGAGCAGGCCCGTGAGCCCCGCCAGTAGCGGGTCGTCATCCAGCAGCAGGGGCATCGTCGCCGCCCTTCTTGCCGCCAGTCGGCGGCTTTGGCGCCGCATCCGGCTGATGGGTCGCGCCCTTGATGGTCGGCTTGCCGTCGCCGTCGATGAGATTCAGCGCCCGCGCGCGCGTCCAGGGGATCGGCTCGCCCGCGCGCGCCACCACCACCGCGCCCCGGCCGCTTTTGAGCGCCTCGGTCACGTCGGCGGCCGGGGTGAAGGTCCGTTCGTCGTCAGCCATGGGGTGCCTCCTTACGTCATGCGCTCGAGCGTGCCGATCGCCAGTCCCGGCACATCCACCCGATCGAGCGCGGTGATTACAAAGGCCAAGGTGGCGCTGGTGAGTCGGTCCAGCTCGACCAGCGCCGTCACCGTCGCCGCGCGGGCCACAAAGCGCCAGCGCGCGCTCGGCACGTCCGTGCCGGCCAACGCCAGCGCCAGCGCCGTCGGCTGCACTTGCAGAATATAGAGCGGGTCGACCGTGCCGACCACGACCGTCGCGCCGCTCGCATCTACGCGCGTCGCGGCCCAGGTCGTGCCACCGATCGCCGCGATCTGGGCCTCCTCCAGCACCGCCGCCAGCCGCGCCGCGTCCCAGGCAGCGACCGCGGCCGCGCCGAATGGCGATTCCAGCGGCATCAGGGTCGCCGCCGGCGCTGGTAGGGATTCCCACGATAGTCAGGGCTGTTGGCGTCCTGTGCCCCGGTCGGCGGGCTAATCGGCGCGGTGGTGGTCAGCAGCCCGGCCGCGCCGGCGTGGGTGCTGTCCTGGCCCGCGCCGGCGTTGATGGCGCGATCGAGGTCGGCGACGGTCGCCGCGCGCATCAGCACGAGCGCCTTGAGCTTGTCGCTCAGGTCCGACTTGACGCCCTCCAGGCCGGTCTGCGTCACCTGCTCGCGCACCGTGCCCATCAGCAGATCGATCGCCCCAATCTTCGCGAACAGAAACTGGAGCGCGGCGGTCGGCTGGTCGTCGTGCAGGGTCCAGAGCGTCGCGATCGACGCCGCGACAATCCCGCCGGCGCTGTCGCCGACCTGGCTGATCACCAGCTGCTGGTAGCCGTCGGCGTCGAGCGGCACTAGCGCGCTCGCTTGGCCGCGTGCGGCGCCGGCTCGGACTCAGGCTCGGACTCAGGCTCCGGCTCCGACTCAGTCGTCACCACCGGCAGCGGCGCGATCGCCACCTGCTTGGCCAGGTCCAGCCGCGCCTTCGCCTGCGTCAGCGCCGCGATCTGCGCATCGAGCGCCGCACTGGCCGCCGCCTCCAGCGCCGGGTCGCCGCTTGCGAGGTCGGCCTCGCTCGGCAGCTGCGCCAGATGCGCGAGGATCTGGCCCTGCCAGAGGATCGCGCCGCCGCCCCGGATCACGTTCTCCATCTCCGCGCGGGTGAGTGTGCCCATAGCGATCTCCTGTCGTGTGTTTTTGTGCGAATGGTCGTACAAACAGCATCAGCCGCCGATAGGCGAGCGTTTCGCGCGTTTGCGTGCATGTGGGGTCGATTGCGCGCATCAACGCTCGCCTATCTCCATGTCGTCCTAGTACGGAGCGCCGACCGCGATCGTATCGCTAAATGTCCCGACAGTAAGTACGGCAGTGCTCTGAAGCCGATGCTTGCGCGGGAAGCCCCTAGAAACAGCCCAAAAGGTAATGTTGGGCGGGTTGAGGTCACTTGGCACGGTCGCGAACGCGATCGGCCCTCTGGTCGGCCCGCCCAGCCCGCCGACCATCTCGGACGGCGCCAGCCCCGCGACGATCGACTCGGTGGTGATGCCGTTGGCGAAGTCGCTGCACGTCGGGTCGTTGTCGTCGGTGGTCGACGACAGCACGACCTTGGCAATCGGCAGGAACGGCGTGCTGCTCAGCGTCCCGTCCACACCCTGCGTCCAGTAGCGCGCGTCATACAGCTCGATCGTCATGCCCAGCACGCTGCTGGCGATGTTCTGCTGTGCCGTCAGGTCGGAGAGGGTGAGGTTGGTATACGACACGTTCGGCGCCAGGAAGGTACGCGCCTTGGCCTGGAATTCGGTGGTGGCGATCATATACATGAACGCCTGCGTGCTCATGCTGATGCGGTTGTAGGTTTGCCCATAGCGGATCTGCGCACGCATTTTCAGCGCCCAGATGTCGGCGACCGGCGTGGCGGTCAGTGGCGTATCCCAGGTCACCGCGGGCGTCACCTTGAGATCGGCGGGCATGCCCCAGGTGACGCCGCTCATCTTGATGCCCAGACGGTCGTAGGTCAGGCCGTCCACGGCCATCGCCACCAGCAGCGCCTCCATGCGCTGGCGCACGCCCAGCAAGAGCCCGTCGATCGTGCGATTCTCGTAGTCCGAGAAGATGCCCATGTCGCTGGGGATGCCGCCGGCGCTGCTCAGCAGGCTCTGGAGCTGGTTGAGCATGGCCTGGGTCAGCGCCGCGCCGTGCTTGATGTTCGGGACGGTGGTCGTCTCGTAGGTCAGCTTGGTATTTTGGTACGTGACCGCGCGCTGGTCGTCGGCCACCAGGTCGGCGATGGTCACGTAGCCCGTGAAGCGGGCCATGATCTCACTGTCTTCGGCCGGCACGATCGCCGTCCGGTTAAGGAACGCGAGCTGCGCCGGCAGCAGCCGCACATCCTGGAGGCTCTGGATGATACGGGTGAGCCGTGCCGCTTGCAGCAACTGCCATGCTACAGCCATGGGGTGGTACTCCTTGTAAAGAGCTATCAGCCGTTAGCTGTCAGCTGTCAGGAGCCGGAATCCGGAGCTGAGAGCTGAGAGCTGAATGCTGAATGCTGAATGCTGAATGCTCCTAGATCGCGTACTGGACCTTCGGGAAGGCCGTCTCGAACGCGGCCACCGTCGGCTGGTTGCCGGCGCCCAGGTAGACCGGGTTGACGCTGCCGATCTTCAGCCGCGCCTTCCAGACCAGCCCGCCCGCGAACACGGCCGGGTTATCGGTGGCGGCGCCGACCAGCCCGGCCGCCGACGTCTGCAACACCGTCTCGTTGAGAATGAAACAGTGCCCGCGCGCGAGCGTCTGCCGGCCATCGGTCGCGGCGCTGTCGTACGCGGCATACTTGCCCGTGCCCGCGCCGGCCGTGCCGGTGGTGACGACGGCCGTCGACGCGCCGCCGGCCAGGTCGACCGAGGTGCCGACCAGGTTGGTGACGTCGCCGCTCCCGCGCTCGAGCGTGATCGTGTAGGGGCCGCCGGCCGCGCCCGTGACGATCGAGGAGGCGAAGGCGCCGCCGAGCGCGCGCACGGCCGCCTGGACCAGGGCGGACGACGCATTGAACGCCAGGGCCGCGCTGACGTTGCCGTTGCCGGTCAGCGTGTAGGTGCCGCTGGTCGCGGTGATGGTCAGGGTCTCGACTTCGGCGATCCCGGTGTCACACAGGATGGTGCCGAACTCGATGCCCTTCTGGCCCGCCGGGATGATGGTGCCGTCGGCCAGCGTCGTGTCAGCCACGACGGCGGTGACGAGCGACCAGTCGATCGTGATGCCGCCGGGCTTCCAGTCGGCGTTCTCCAGCACGGCCAGCGCCATCACCGGGATGCCGGTGGCGCTGCCGAGCACTTGTCTGCCGTAGGTTGGCATGCGTGAGACTCCTCTGTGATTAGCTATCAGCTGTCAGCTGTCAGCTCCGGAATTCCGGCCCCTGATAGCTGAATGCTGACGGCTGAATGCTGATAGCTGACAGCTAACAGCCGCCTAGCTTTTGACTTTCCCGTTGGCCCGCGCGCCGTACGCCCGTGCGCTGGCCTCGGCCTGGTCGAGCGCGGCCGCCTCGGCGTTCTCAGTCGCCGGCAGCGTCGTGCCGCCATGCGGCAGCAGCGGCGTGCTGAGACTGTGCGCCGGGCGATCCTTGTAGGCCGCTTGGAGCAACGCCACGCGCGAGCGCGGGCGCTGCGTGCCCGTCCCGTCGTCGGCGATCGGGCTGGCCAGGTCGTCCTGGGCACACTGGACATACAACGCCACGAGCGCGTCCTGCTCGGCCGGGTAGGCCCGGCGGGCGGTCAGTTCGCCGGCCGCAAAGGCGGCGGCGTCCTTCGTGATCTGCGCGCCGCGCAGGCGTGTGATCTCGCCGCGCAGGCGGGCGAGGTCGGGGTCGGGCGCCTGGGAGACCAGCTCCGCAGTCACAAGCTCCAGTGCGGGCGCGGTCGGTGCCTCGGGCGCAGCGGCGGTCGCTGGGTCGCCCGTGACCCAGGCCCAAAATCCTTTTTTCTCGGGTGGCATCGCTAGAACCTCCTGATGGAGCGGCGTCGCAAGCGAGCGCCGCGTCGGCAGCGCGCCCATAGCCAGCGCCGCATGAACCGTCTCTTCACTCCCCAGCATATCGGCCAGCCCGGCGTCGACCGCCTTCTGGCCGACCAGCATGCCGCCGGCCACCGCCAGCACGGCCGCCGGGTCGATGCCGCGATTGCGTGCGACCTTGGCCACAAACACATCGGTCATATCGTCGACCAGGCTCTGCAAATAGGCGCGGCCGTCGTCGCTGGTCGGGTCGGCGCGCTTTTTGGGCGACTGCGTGCTCACGAAGTCGATCGTGCGGCTGATGCGCTTGGCCGGGTCCGGCACGCCCATGACCACCCCGATCGAGCCGATCAGGGCTGTGTCGTCGGCGACCACCCGGTCGGCCGCGCTGGCGATCCAGTAGGCCGCGCTGGCGCCGTAGCCCTCGATATACGCGACGATCGGCTTCTGCCCACGCGCCTGATAGATCGTGTCGGCCAGCTCGTTGATGCCGGTCGCTTCGCCGCCGGGGCTGTCGATCATGAGCAGGATGGCGCCGATCGTGGGGTCGTCGAGCGCCGCGCCCAGATCGCGGGCGAGCGCGTCGGTGGTGACGCCGCCCGACATCTGCGTAAACAGATCGGCGTAGCGGTAGATCGGCCCGTCGATCACCATGGTGGCCACCCCGTCGCGCACGGTCATCGTGCGGCTGTCGTCGTGGCGCGGGCCGGTGCGCAGCGCCAGCGACTTGGGGCCGTGCATGCGGCGGGCGATCTCGTCCTGGGGCAGCGGGTCGCGCGCGGCGATCGAGAGCATCGCCTCCAGCGCCTCGTCGGTGATGCACCAGGGCACGGACAGTGCCAGGTTGTAGAGCTCACCGCTCATGGCTTCACCATCGTCGGAAAGGGGTGCTCTGTCGTTTCGCCGCACTCTGGGCAGCGCCAGTGATAGCGCGGCGGGACGATGTACCGATCGTGTTCCCATACGCAGGGCACACACCGCTGCATTGATTGGCCGATGTGGTGATGCTCGACAGCCTCCCCGCCCTCGACTCGCATGCTATAAAATCCGCCCGATCGCAGCGGCTCCTGCGCATCGCCCGTCGTCGGCGCGCCGCTCGGCGCATCTGTCTTCAGCCCGAAGTCACTCCACCCCGCGAGCGGGATCGCGGCGCCGTAGATCGCGCCACAATTCGGGCATGTCCAGTTCCGATGCTCGTCCAGGTAGCAATTAACCGGCACGCCGTCGGCGCACGCGTGCTGCACCGCGACGATCTGCGTGCCGTCGAGCGCTGCGACCCAGCGGATCGGCGCGGGTGGGTAGCTCATGGCGTCCCTCCTGGCTGCTGGCCTGACGGTGGCGGCTCTGGCGTCGCTCCTGACGGTTCTGGGGCGGGCGGCGGCTGCTCGCCGGGTGCAATGACGCGCGGCGGGAGGTTGAGCTGGCGGTCGATGCCCGGCCGCTGCGAGGGATGCAGGTAGCCGCTGCGTTCGAGCAATGCGAACGCCGTGATTAGCTTGGCGACATCCTCCTGCTCGACATCCCCCAGGCTGACCTTCGGCGTCAGCGCGATCGCCTTGTCGCCATAGTTGTAGCGCACCGTGTGGCGCAGCACATCGCGCCGCACCATCCGGCACTGGCTGCGCTTGGCCTGCCTGACGATCGTCCCCAGCGCGTCCTGGTGGACCGAGGCCTGCGCCCGGCTGGCGGTGTCGCCCTCATTCGAGGCGAGGGTCTGGGTCGTGATGCTCTTGGTGATCTCGGCGTTGTAGAGCTGCATCGCCGAGAGGAACGCGCGCCCTTCGCCGGTCGAGAACAGCACCTCGATCGCGGTGCCATGCGGGACGGCGATCGCGCTGCCATTTTGGATCGCGATCAGGTTGCGCAGCAGCGCCTGCACCGGGGTCAGCACCTCGCCCGTCGCCGGGTCGGTGGTGTTCTGGGTGGCGTTCGGGCCGGTGGTGCCGACGACCGTGCCGCTCGCAAACTGGGCCAGGTACTTGAGGTACTCTTGCCAGGTCTGCATTTTCAGCCACCAGGGGTTATAGGCTGGCCGCCAGGCCGAGCGCCCGCGCGGGTCGTTGTTGCGCGGCCGGAAGGAGGCGATCGCGAACTTCTCGCGCGGCAGCACCCTGGGGTCGGCGGGGTCGATCAGGGCGCCGGCCAGCACGTTCAGCTGGCCCTGCTGCTGGCCGAGCAGGCCGATGAGCCGCATATACGGGTCGACCACAAAGGCGGTCGCACGCCTGGGCTTGACGCTGAGCGATTGCAGCACGGCGCGGCCGGGCAGGGGACTCGCGTCGAGCGGGTGATAGGTGATCTCGGCGACGCGACTGCCACGGCCCATACAGCCCAGCAGATCCCAGAGCACATCGTCGAGCGCGGTGTCGAGATCGTCCAGCTGCGCCGCGCAGAATGCGACCAGCTCGACCGCCAGGTCGTAGCCGTCGGCGTCCTTTTCGTCGACCGCCGGGCTCAAGGAGATGCCGTCCTCCAGCACCGCCGCCGTCAGCAGCGTGTCGCAGGCCGCGATTTGCGCGTCGTGCTCCATGCGGTCGTAGAGGTCGTCGCCAAAATCCTGGGTCACGTCGTCGAAGGCCCACGGCAGCGCCAGGCCGCGCGCGTGTTGGCCGCGCCAGCCCCAGAGGTTGCCCGCGACGACGTACTCCTGGTCGAGTGCGGCCGGGCGGGCGAGCGGATCGGTTGTGGTCGGTTCAGCCATAGAAATGCAAAAAGGCGCCTGCTCCCGGTAAAAGGAGCAAGCGCCGCGATCTTTCGATGGGGGCGCGCGTTCAGTTGTTGAGCAGTCTAGCTACTATCCCGGTCTAGCTTCACTATCCTTGCCCGGGCGTAGAAGCCGCGCGGCGCTGCCTGTTGCAGCTGCGCCTGGAGCGCAGCGGTCGTGTCGTCGAGCCGCCCCGCCAGCACCAGCACCATGGTCATCAGCGCGTGTTTCAGCGACAAGTCGCCGCGCTCGTACAGCGTCAGCGCGGCGCGGACCGCCGGCTGTGCTTGGGCCAGGCGATACATGTCCGCAAGGGTCGGTGTCGCGCTGAGTTGTCGATCGTCGTTCGCCATAGCGGTCTGGTTGCCGTGGGGCCGCGTGCTGCATGTTGCTCGGTCAGCAGCTGCGCGGCGGATCCACGGCGTGTGTCACTACGGGGAGGCGGCTCCGTTTACGCTGAAAGCAACGTCGGCGGGTGTCCGAGACGCCGAGAGCCCTTATCCGCCTTGATTCCCCACTTCGCGGGCATTGGTCGCGGCAGGTGGACTCGAACCACCGACCTTCGGGTTATGAGCCCGACGAGCTGCCTCTGCTCCATACCGCAATACTGTCTGGCCACCGGGAGTCCTTAACCAGCCGTCCTGTCCCGGTCGTTACTCGCTGGCGTGGCGCCACCCAGGCTCTGCATCGCGTGCCTGATCGCCTCACCGTCAGCATCGAAGGGCAGCGGCGCGGTCGTCTGCACACCATTCGTCATGGTGAATGTGCCGCCGATCGGGCTGCCGGTTCCGCGTGCGCTCATGATCACGCGCCACAGATCCGCCAACGGTGTCGCCCGCGTCGGCGCGTCCCATGTGACCGATCGACCATACGCGATCGGCCGTGTCAGTCCCAGGCGTCGTGCCAGGCGGCGAAGCGTGTTGTCGATTGCCTTCCGCTTCATGTTGGTAACTATAGCACATCGCCGTTACCCGTGCCCGCCACGGCGCGGCGGCGTCTCGCGCGGCAGTCCCAGGCGATCCTCGACCGCGCCCTGGGCGTGCTTGAGCGCCCTGGAGAGCGCCCGATCGGCCGCGACCGACGGCAGCACCTGGCGGGTCAGCTCGCGCAGCTGGGCCAGCTGGGCGGCGAGCGGCGACTTGGGGGTCATCGCAGCCCTTTCAGCGCGCGGGCCAGCGGGCGGGTGCCGCCGACGGCCGAGTCGCCGGGTGGCGGGCCCGGCGCGGCCATCAGGCCATAGCGCGCGCCGTCATACGGATCGTCGCCGCCATCGCCGGCGTCATCCGTATCGACCTTCCGCACATCCTCCGGCCGGTTGGGGTCGTGCTCCAGCGTCGGGATACACCCGATCAGGCGGGCGCAGCGGTCGCAAATTTCGATGGAGTGCGGGATGGGCGGGGTGGCCTCGCTATCGCCCAGGCGCGCCAGGAGCTGCCCGGCGCCCGCGATACGTGCGTCGTCGGCGGGCGTGAGCACGATCCCCTCGTCGGCGTACTGGTCGGCGATGGTTTTACCCGCGCGATCCTTGCCGACGTGAAACGCATCGGGGCTGGCCACAAACGCGGCCAGGGTGTGCAGCGCCAGGTCGTGCCGGTCCAACATCGCCTTGATTGCGTCGGCGTGGCGCGGCGGCAGCCAGCGCCGCTCGCAGTGCTCATCCACGATGGTGAGCATGCCATCGTACAGGCAGAGCAGATAGCAGGTCGTGTAGTGCGTAAATCCATAATCGAGCGCGCACCAAACCCGCGCGCTGGGCGGGATGGTGAAGGACGCGGCAGGGATAACGTGGGTCGCATGCCGCCAGTTCGTGAAGAACTGACCAGCGGCGATATCCATATCGCCATCGAGCCACGCCGCGCGCAGCCAGCCGGTCAGGCGCTCCAGTGTCGCGCGGTACTCCACATTGATGTGGCGGTTGTCATGGACCGTCGCCGGGATAAACCGCGTGTCGGTCTCGGCGCCGCGCCGGTAGGGCTCGACGAACGCGCGCTTGATATGCGCGTGGCCCACGCCGCCAGGGTTGAAGGACAAGTACTGCCGGGGTCGCCAGCCAGGCTTGCTGGTGCGCAGGCAGGTGCCGATCGTCTCGACCTTCGCCCGACTCAGCTGCGTCGCCTCCTCGATCGCGATCAGGTCGTACTCCAGGCCGAGATAGGCGTCCACATCCTTCTCGTTCTGAAAGTGTCCGACGATGATCCGGCTGCCGTTCGGGAAGGCGATTTGGCTGCGGCTGGGCACATAGTAGCGGAGCCAGGGCGGGAACGCGCGGGTCAGCAGATCCTCGAAACCCTCCTTGGCGGCCTTGCCGACCTTGCGCAGCAGCAAGCATTTGAGGCCGCCAAAGCGCTGGCAGTCGTCGGCACCGACTTGCGCCAGCACGGCATGGCTTTTCCCAGGGCCGCGAGCGCCGCCGATCGCGACCTGGGTCGGCCCGTTCGCGGCATCGCAGGCCCTGGCCGCCGCGTGGAACGCCAGCTGCTTGGGCTGCGCCACATAGCCCACCGCGCGAAAGTTGCGCAGCTGATCGGGTGGGCAGCCGGCCCGGCGCGCCGTCGCCAGGTAGCGGTCAAGCGGGCTCGGTTGTGGGAACGTTGTCGCTAGCATACGTCTTTTCCAGGGCCGTTTCGAAATCGGGGAACAGCGGCGCGCCGTCCTTGCCGGCCAGCTCGTGGCGCTCGACGAGCATGCCATGGATCTTCGCGATGAGCGCCTGCGGAGCGTGCGCGTCATAGAGCTTGATCGTCGCCTTGCCGTCCTTGTCGATCGTGTACTCTTTGATGAGATTCAGTTTGCCGCGCCGCCCGGCCTCCATGAGATCGAGCCGGGCGACCGCGCGCCGCACCGTCTCGGTCGTGATTAGCAGCGCCCGGCGCGGCGCCGCCTCCCGGTCCACGTCGTCTGGTGCGTCGCTGTCTCCGCCCGCCTTGATCTCGGCGATCGCCAGGCTGACCGCGTTGCCGGCCTCATCCTCGGTCACAAAAGCCAGCACCTGACTGATGATGATATCCTCCATATCGACCCGCAGAAAGTCGCTCATATCGCCGCGGGCGTGGCCCGCAAGGCGCGCGAGCACCTCGGAGGCCGGCATCGCCTGGAGGGCCATACCGGCCGCGACCGCGGCGGCCAGGTTAGGTTTTGTCAGGTTCTCTGAGGCGATCGACCGGGCCGTTTTCGCCGAGTAGCCGGCGCGAATCGCCGCGTTCTGCCCATGCAAATCATGCAGGTATTCCAGCACGAATTTGCGCTGCCGGGCGGTTAAGAGCGTGAGCGCGGCATCAAAGCGCTGCTGTTTGTCACTGGATTCGGGTGCTGGTGTGATGGCCGTACCGCCTTACAAAACCTAACAATGTACGCGGGCTCCTGGTGCGATCGTCGTCGCGATGGCAGACGGCCCGGCCCGGCGCCGCGTGTTTGCGACAGGGCTGGCCACTGCGTTTGGACGTTGCGCTGCATTGTGCCATCGTGCAACCATGGGGTCATTGGGCCTCCATGGGGTCATTCAGCTGTCAGCTTTCAGGAGTCAGGAGTCAGGAGTCAGGAGCTGACGGCTGATTGCTGACGGCTGACGGCTATCTACGGTCCGGGTGGCACGACGTGCCACGCCTCGGTGCGCCAGGTCTCCGGTCCCACCTGCTGCGTGCGGCTGTAGGTCGTGCCCAGCACGTCGACCGTCACGGTGGCCTGGTAGCCGTCGCCGTCGGGCGAGCGGTAGCAATCGACCTGCACCGCCATCTCAATTGCGGTGGTGCGCGCCGCCGCGGGCCACGGATCGCCGGGCTGGCCGACAGGACAGGTGGTGCCGATGGTGGGGAGCACCAGCGCACCATCGGCAGGATTGACCGCATGCGAGCGAAGGCCCTGCCAGTAGCGCCCGCCGTGCGCCGCCGCATAGGCCGCCTCCTTGGTCTGGACGAGGCCCCAGATCGTCACGAGGCGGGCGTCAACGGCGTCTTTGATTGCTTGCAGTGTCGGCATTAGAGCAGTGGTATCCCTGCGAGGCCGTTGGCGTAATCGAGTGCGACCTCGGCCGGCAGTAGCACCCGCGTATTCCACAACTTGATCTCATCGAGCGCGCCATTCAGGCACTCGATCCCGGTCTGGTAGCGCCCGATCCAGAGCGCCGATGTGCCGCCGAAGGCGGACGCGACGCTGCTGGTGGTGTTCACCGCGCCGCCGTTCACGCTGATAAAGAGCTGCTGAGACGCGGCGTTGTATCCAGCAGTGAGATAGTGCCACGTTCCAAGCGCCGGGCTGCCGAAGCTGCTTGCGAGCACCGTCTTCAGTCCGGCCCCAACGCCGCCGACGAAGACCGCGAATCCATACCGATCATTGGACGGCTCGTAATACAGGAGGTATTCACGGTCGGCGGGCGCAAAGTCCTTGCTGACGAGGCGCATCTGGCCTGGCTTCGATGTGAGCTTCACCCAGGCGGAGAGCGTCGACGACGTGGCGATGCGCAACGACGGCGCATCGGCATGATTCAGCCCCTGCGTGCTCGCCGCCACGAACGCCGCCGCGTTGCCGATCTTCCCCGCCACGCCCAGGGTCGTATTATTATCCGTAAAGGCGGTCACACTGCCGCTGCTATCCGCTCGTGTCCCGCCCGCCTCATCGTTTTTGAGATACAGGGACAGGCCGTCCCACAGCGTCGAACGCGCCCAGAGTCCGATTGGGAAGAGTGGTAAGCCCATTACGACCACAACTTCTGGAGCACACCATACAGGTTCGTGCCATCCGAGATCAGCGTGAGGATGTCCACCGCCCCGATCGCCGTGCTGAGTACGGGCGCCGTCCCACCGGCCCACTTGTACGCACTGCCATAGGCCAGCGTGCGCGTGCCCGTCCCGTCCTGCGTGATCTTGACCGCGTAGGCGGCGCCGGCTTTGAGATTGCTCGGGTTGGCCAGCGTGCGGTTGCCGCCCAGTGTCACCGTCGCGAACGCGCCCAGACTCACGTCCCACGCGATCGAGGCGCCGTCAGTCAGCGCCTGCGTGCCCAGCACCGGCAGTGTCGTCGGCAGATCGGACAACGGGATCGGCGGCGTCTGGACGCTCAGCACGCCGGTCGTGGTCGTGTTTTTGACGTAGCCCGTCGCCAGCGCGCCCAGCGCCTGCTCGGCACTAAGTTCGCTGTCGGCGACCTGGACGATGTACTTGGCCGCCAGGGGCGCCGCCGCGAGCGTCGCGCGCGCCGCCGCCGCGTCCGCATCATCGAGCAGCGTGCGGATAAAAGCGGTCAGATCGGCGAGCGCCGCCGTCCCGCTGCCGGTGTAGTAGGCGAGCTTGTTGGCGGCTGAGGTCAGGCCCGCCAGCGCCGCCAGCTCCGCATCCTGCGCCTGCACATCGGTGCCGATGACCAGTCCCAGCAGCACCCGCATCGCCGCGTAGTCGGCCGCGCTGATCAGGCTGTGGCCGTTGGCGCTCTGGCCATGCGCCGACGCGAGTGCGTCGTGTGCGCTGGCTGCCGTCGTGCGGGCCGTCGCCTCGGCGTCCAGCTCGACCTGGGTGGCCATGTCGGCGGCAAAGCCGGGATTCGGGTACGTCCCACCCAGCACGCCGCCGGCGGCGCCGGTCGGGGTCCGCGCGTCGCTCAGCCGCGCGTCGCCGCTGGCGACAATGCCGCCGTGCGCCGCCGTGGTGAGCGCCGCGTGCGTGCTGTCGGCGGTGGTGCGGGCGGTCGCCTCAGTCGTGATGAGGCCCGCGAGCGTTGTATCGGCGGTGGTGCGGGTGGTCGCCTCGGTCGTGATGAGGCCCGCGAGCGTTGTGTCATCGGCCGCTCGTGTCGCCGCCTCGGTCGCGACCAGGCCCGCCGCCGTGCCCGCCGCGTCGGCGCCCACGTCGCTGGCGTCGAGCGTCACGTCGCCGGTCTCGCCGTTGATACTCGTGACCGCGCCGCCGCCGCCGGCCACAAATTCCAGGCCATCCTCCGTGCCGGCGACCCCCAGGAGCTTGCCGCCCTGGCCGACGTAGCTCGTGGGCGTGTCGGCGAGGTCGGTGAACGCCAGCGCGGCCAGCAGGGTCGCAAGGTTCGCGGCGACGACCGGATCGCCCTCATAGGTGCGCAAGGTCGACATGGCGACCAGCAGGCCGTCGCCGACCGGCAGATCGAAGCGGAAGCGCTGGCCGCCGGGGTAGCGCGCCAGGTAGGACGCCGGGCTGATGCCCTCCTCGTCGCACCAGAGCAGCACCTCGTAGCGCCCGGCCGCATCGGTCACGGCGCTGATGCGATCGGGCGGGTAGTCGTCCACCGCCGTGTAGCTGCCCTCCAGGAAATCGAAGTACACCAGCGCGCCGGCCCAGGGCGTGCCATCGGCGTGCAGGATGGTGTCGGTGACGTCGCGGGTTGTCATGGTTCAGCTTTCAGCAATCAGCAAGTAGCTCTCAGCAATCAGCCGTCAGTCGTCAGCTTCCGGCTCCTGAAAGCTGAAAGCTGATTGCTGACGGCCAAACGATACTGCGTCAGCGCATCCCCGCGGTAGCGCCGCGCGCGCCGCTCGACCACGAGCAGACCCTGTGTCACCAGCCGCCGCAGATGGTAGCGCACCACATGGGAATCGTACCCGTCGCCCAGCGCGGCCAGCAGCGCCGGCGCCGTCTTGGGACCATCGCCCAGCGCGGCCAGCACGCGCTCACGGGTTGTCGTCGGCCAGGTCGCCGCATCGATTCGCTGGTGCGCGTGGAACTCGGGGGTCATAGCGATTCCCCCACGGCCCGCTCGCGCGCCAGTCGCCCGCGCAACTCGGTGATCGCGCCGTCCAGCGTCGAGCGATAGCTCGCCAGCGCCAGCGCTTCGACCGGGCTCTGGGCGCCGTGCAGCCGGTGCGCGACATCGCTGCGCTTCGCCTCCAGCGCGGCCAGCCGAGCGGGGATATCCGACGCCGCGATCGGCGCGTGCCGGCGCTCAGCGGTCATGTGGCCTTCTCCTGCCGCTTCAGCAGTTCAATAAACACCAGCTTCCGCACCTCCAGCGCGCGGGTCTCATAGCCGTTCCCGCGCTCGCCGACGCAGACATGCACCTCCACCCCCTGGGGCTCGACGCGACAGGCGGTAAAGCGCCGGGGCCCAATGGAATAGGACCGGACGATCTTGATGGTCGCGACCGTGCGCAATTGATCGGGCTCATACACCAGCTCGGCGCGCTGCGAATGGACGGTGACGGCCGTCTCGTAATGCCCTTTGTGGATCTTGGTTACAATGGCGAGCGCATCGCCATACAGGTCGCCGGGCGGCGTGCGTACGATATCGCCGAGCCTGATCGTCGTGTGCGCGTTATCTGGCATGCGCGGCCTCCCCGATCGACACCGTTTCGACGTCATCTTGCGTCCCCCGCTCGGTGGTCGCGCTGCTATACTCAGCGGGAACACCCGTCGAGCGGCCACTCGTCGCCTCCGTTCCTCCACGCCGCTCGACGCCCCCTGTTTCCACGGACATACTCACGACGACTCGGGCGCGGCAACATCGATCAGCGCCGGCGCCGTGATATGCACCGCACCGTCGGCATCGATGGCCGGCGCGCTGGCGGAGGCGGCCAGCACCGCCGCGGCCTCGGTGGCTGCCGAGACGACCTTATCAGCGGCCTCGGTGGCCACTTGCGCGATCTTGTCAGCAGCAGCGGTGGCGGCCTCGGTGGCCACCCGCACCACGTGCGCGGCCTCCACCGTTGCCGCGATATGCGCGTCGCGCTGACTGCCGGCCGTCGCCTCCACGCCCTCCAGCACGCCCTTGGCACGCTCGGCCAGCGCCTGGTCTTTCAAAAACGCCGTCAGCCGGGAGTTGAGGTCCAGGTGAATTTTCTGGATGCCGTTGGCGTTCTGCGTCGATCGCAGCAGCAGCATCAGGCCGGTGGTGATGCCGCCGGCGTAGGTCACGATCCGGTCGCCGAGCGCCGGGTTGTCCGGCAGCGCGAACGACGTAATCACCATCGCGGTGACGGTGACGATCGCCAGAATCACGACCGCGCCGACCAGGACGACGGCGGTCGGCAGCGGCGGCGGGGGCATCGGCATGGCCGACTCGGGCTCGTTGGTACTGGGGTTCATGGTCCTCCTCGGGTGCGGAGCTCCTGCACGTCCGTCTCCAGGCGGGTCAGTCGCGCGGCCGCGTTTAACAAGACGAGCGCGGCGACGACCTTATCCGCCGCCAGATCCTGCTCGCCGTGCAGGCCGATCAGATCCTCGTGGACGCCGGCGACGCGCCCGGCCAGATCGTCGATCGCGTTACGGATCGAGACGTGCGTCAGGCCGATCACCCGCATGCCTTGCCGGCGCAGCTCGCCGTCGCGGGCGGCGCGGAACTTCTCGCTCAGCGCGCGCAGCTCGTCCGCCAGGTCGACCGGGATATCGGGGTACTGACCGCGCAGCGCGTCGAGCGCGTCGGCCATCTCCTCAGTCTGCCGCTCCTCGATGTCGCTCATCCTCAGTCCTTCAGGTGTTTATCGACCTTGGCTTTCAGCGCATCGAAGGCGGCCTGTGTGACGCCGCCGGCGGCGCCGGGGATGCCTTGCGGCCCGGCGGGTCCGGTCAGACCGCGCGGGCCGGGTGGGCCGGATGGGCCGACGATCGGGGCCTGTACCGAGAAAACACCAGGGAAGTCGTAGTACGTCACCCCATCAGTCGCGCCGCCGCTGTTCGGCACCGCATCGGCCTCGGTCACAAACAGCCGCGCGGTGCCATCGCGATAGCGCCGCATGCCGCCGGTGTCGGCCTTGCCGAGCGGATCATCGCGCCCGATCGGCGTCACGACACCGGCGCGGGTCATGGCATAGGACTGCATATAGGCCGGCTGCCCGACCGGCGTGTGGCGCACCGTGATGATCGTCGTCTCGGCCGGGTCATCCAGCGGCGTGATGCTGAGCATGATCGCTTGCTTGAGGATGTCAGGGACCGGGATGCGGGTTGCCATAAAACCTCCTACAGATAGCACACTTCCCACGGCCCGCCGGCCAGCTGCCGGGTCATGCCGCGCTCGAAAACCTGCGTAATCACGCTGTGCTCATTGTCATACAGCAGCGCCGAGCGGCATGCCCCCAGCCGCGCGCGGTGCGCCGTCCAGGTCAGGACGCTCTCCCACAGCCACTGCGCGCCTTCAGGGGTCGCGATCGGCCCCCACAGCGCGGGCAGCGGCACCTCGACGGCGGGCGGGGGTGGGGCTGCGCCCAGCCGCGCCGCCAGCTGAGCCTGGAGACTCGGCATCAGCGCATAGAGCGCGGCGCCGGGGCAGGTGCGGCCGGGCATACAGTCGCGGTGAGCGTTCAGCAGCGGGCCGATGCGCGCCCAGCGATGCAGGACCACGAGTCCGTCAAGATAGAGCTGGCGCAGCGCGAGCGCGGGCACGCTGGCCTGGTAGTCGCCGACCAGCTCGCAGCCAAAGCGGTGCGCGTTGCAGTCGCCGGCGTGGATACCGGGCACGCTGGGCGGGGTCATCTGCCAGATGCCATCGTTTTTGGGGTTCGGCGCGCCGACGACGAAGTAGAAGTGCGGTCCGCGATCCCAGGGCGGCGCCTTGGCTTTGTACGTTGCGACCATCGAATCCATTGACGGCCGGCCGGCCCACTGCGACGCGAGCGGCCGATAGGTATTGTGCGTCGTACTGCCGATCGGGCGCCAGCCGGGCGGGGGCAGCGTGGCGAGATAGGCGGCGAACTGGGCGACGGTCGCGAACTGGCGGATGTCGGCGACGAAGGGGGCCACGGCGGACGCGCCGAAGGTGGGCACGCGGGGCGCGTCGCCGTCGGGGAAGGGCAGCTCTTGGGGGGTGGTCGAATCGCTGGTCATGGCGCCCCCTGATGATGATGAGGCCCCGACCAGAAAACAGCATGCCCCGACCAGGGATCTGTTTCCTGGTCGGGGCATATCCGTCTGTCAGTATAGCACGGCGCGCATACCACCGCTTGCCATTGCGCCGCCGGGTCGGTCGGTGCTACACTGCCACGTGCGTAAAGGGGGAACCATGACAGAGCAGCAGATCGTCCCGATCGCGGCCGAGCGGGTAGAGCGCGGATCGACGCTCGCCGCGCGACTGCGGGCGATCGAGGCGGATATCGCGGCGTTGACGCGGCTCGTCGAGGAGCAGGGCGAGCACCAGGAGCAGCGCTTCAAGCCGATCGATGCGTTCCTCGATCCCGGCCTCGATCTCGAATCGTTCTTGAAGCAGCTCTTTGAGGTCGGTCACACGCAGACGCAGGCGTTTATGCAGCAGAGTCAGGCGTTTATGACGCTGGCCCGGGCGATCAATGCCTGGCTGGCGCACATCGATGCCAGCGACCGCGCCGCCGAGCAGGAGCGCGCGGCCGGGGGCTAGGCGGGGCTACCGGGTCGCGCGATCGAGCATCGCGCGCACGGCGCCGCGCAGGTCGGAAAGTGCGACCGGCTTTCTCAGAAAAACATCAATGCCACCATGCTGGCGCGCCCGTGCCTCCAGGTCGATCTCCAGCACGCCGGTGACGACGATGACCGGCGCGCTGGGTGCATGTGTTTTGAATGGAGCCACGACATCGAAGGCATCGCGCCGACCGGACACACACGCTTCCGTGATCAGCAGTGCGACCGGCCAGTTCCGGGCGATCGTGAGCACATCCGCACTGCTAAATGCCGTCAGCACATCATAGGTATCGCCAAGATCCCACAGGAGCCCGCGCCGAAAGCTGTCGGCGATCTCGATCGCGGGATCGCAAATCACAATCAGCCGCCGGCGCTGGATGCGGACCCGCTCGCGGAGTGAGTCGGCCCGGCGCAGCAGCTCGACGATCTGCTCGCGGATATCCTCGATCTCCATTTCGATCTCCGCCGGGCATGTCAGCGGCCCGTAGGTTGCGGCTTTGAGTTCCAGTTTCTGCAAGCGCCGGGTATGGCGGGCGATCAGCTCCTGCAGGTGGCTGAGCGCGGCCTCGTCATCGGTCGGATCAGCGGCGGGCATGCGTACCTCGATCGCGCCCCGCGCGACCGCTGCCCCGCTTGACAGCCCCTGTCAGAGATGGGACAATAGCACCGCGCCAGTGCGCATAACTGAAGATAGACAGAGACCCGCCCCCGTTTCCAGACCAGGGCGGGTTTCTGTTTGATTGGCCTCAATTATAGCACGGGCGGGCGAATCGGCGACGCCGGCGGGATTCGCTTCCGCCGGCGTCGTGCCCTGTCGCCTTCGACCAGCTCACCGCTTCTTCCTCTTCCGCGCCGTCCCCTCCACCGCCTCCAGGTCCGCATCGGCGAACGCCCACGTATCGCGGCCATCGCAGCATGCTGCGTCCGGCCCGAAATCCAGCAGATAGGCCGTCGCGACACAGTTGCCGTAGACCAGCATGGACTCCGCTTTGGGGTAGATGGCGACGACCGTCCCCACGTCGCCGACGCGCGGCGATTGCCGGCCGGCGCGACTGTCGGCGATAACCCGCGCCCGGTCGCCGATCTGCGACGTAGGCAGACGGGCGAGCACCGCCGCCAGGAGCTGCGCCGCCTCGGCTCGCAGGCGGGTGAGATCAGGGTGAGGGTCGGTCATTGGTCGGTTGCCTCCGTGTCGAGTGGCCCGGCGCTGCTCACTGTGGCAGCAGCAGCAGTGCGCGAACAATAAACGAGACCAGCCACAGGTCGGCCAGGATGCGCGTGAACCAGGCCAGGTAGACCGTGTGGCGTGACGCCGGCGTGAACCGCGCTGACCGCCAGCGCCGCTGTATCGCGGCCATCGTGCCGGCAGCGTAAAAGAGCATGCAACCGCCGATAAGGAGCATCAAATAGGATACGTACAACGCGCGCCGCTCTAGCCACGCGGTATCAGCCAGCACCACCAGCCCGATCGCGGCCAGTGTGAGCAGCACGCCCAGCACGGTCTGTCCGGTTCGGCTCATCAAAGCCCCCTCCATGCCGCGAGCACCGACCACGCGGCCGATGCTCCTGTCTCCTGTCTCCTGTCTCCTACTTCCCCAGCAGCCCGGCCTGCTCGTAGATCTGCCGCGCTGCGCCGATAGGGTCGGCGAAGGCGCGGCGGTCCTGGTCGTAGGCAAACCAAACCGCTGGCAAATCGTACAGATACCGGCCGCAGCCGAACGCCGAGCAGGCGCGTTTGAACGCCTGGGCCTCAGCGATCGTGCCGCAGTTTTCATCATTCGGGCTGCCCTCGCCGGTGGCTTCCTTCGTCACGCCCAGGATGGTCAGGCGGCAGATGATCCGCGTCGGCCCCCACGGCTCAAAGTGCGCCTCCCAGCCACCCACGCCAGCCAGGAAGTCCAGCCGCTTCTGGTAGATCCGTGAGTCGACATAGGCCAGCGCCAGCGCGCGGGTTTTGTCCTTCGTGGTCGCGCCCGGCTTCAGCTCGATCCAGCCCAGATGGAATGGGCGACAAAGGTAGTCGAGGATGTCAGTGAGGGTGCGTGTCCCCAGCGGCGGGAGCTGCTTGGTGACATCCTCGCGCGTGTCGCCGGGCGGCTGGGCAGCTGGCGCGGCGGGGGTCGGTGCTGGCGCCGGCGCGACCGGGGCTGGGCGGCGATCGTTGACGTTGGGCCTGGGGGCTGGGACCGGCTTGATCGGGTCGGTGCTCATGGGGATCTCACTTTCTATCTCTAACGATGCGACCAGTCGAATGATCACGTTTTACGTTTCACGGTTTACGTTTTGCAAATTGCAGATTGCGAATTGCAGGTTCTCTATTCTCTGTTCTCTATTCTCTATTCGCGGGCATGATACAATTCCTCTACTTGGGGCGCGTCATTGCGATGTGGCCGCGCCCCGGTGGTTGTGAGGCCAGAGGATTGCCCTCTGGCCTCCTGCGTTAGCTCGCCACTCCCGCGCCGATCGCGGCGGCCGCCTGCGCCAGCAGCGTCGCGTCGCTGTAATAGTCGCCCCTGGAAAAGTAAAAGTTTGGTTCCCAGATCGAGCTGGCGCGCCCGTCGGGGAAGGTCACGATCAGGCGCCGGTCGTACTCCCCCCAGCTGATCAGCGCACCGGGGAACGCGGCCGTCAGGTGGTCGATGAGCGCCACCCGGAACGCCGCGCGATCGGCGGGGTCCCATTCAAAGGCCATGCTCAGCTCCGTTTCTTCAGCGCCCACGCGATTGCAAATGTGACAAGGATGCCGAGATAGATCACGGTCATGGTGGTCATTGGGGACTCCTCTATGCTGCCTGCGAGCGGCCCCGATTGACCGCCCGGCTTCCTGGTGTTGCTGCGAGTGTTGCGAGTGCTGGTAGTGTTGTGAGCAGGGCGACGGGCCTTGGCCCGGTGCTCGGCTGTCGTGCGGCGTTCCCTTGCCCTGGAGGGTGATCAGCCGCCAGCCCATGCATTGTAGCGCTAGGCGCGGGCGTCGCACATCAGCGGGCCTCGGTTGCGGCGGGCGGATCGGCCTCGATCGCGATCCGCTCGACAATATCGGTGAGAACGCCGAGCGCCACCAGGATACGACCGATCTGGCGCGGGCCGAGCGGGTCGCGATCGGCAAGGTCGAGCTGGTCGCGTACGGCCTGGAGCTGGGTGAGCGTCTGCGAGATGGGCGGGGTGGCGCGGACCATGACGCCGCACACGCAGGGGCCATCGCTGGGCGCGCCGCAGATCGTCCAGCGCACGCCGAGCACGTCCATGCGGCAGATGTGGGGACAGCGTGACAGCGCGTGATCGCCGCCGCACTGAGGGCAGCTGCCGGCCGGCGGGGTGCTGCGATAGGCGGGGCGGCGATCGTCAATCGACCAGCCCTCGTCGGCCGCGCCGTCGTCGTCGGTGTCGCCCAGGGTGAGATCGTTGTAGTAGCCCATGGTCCTGCTCCTCTATCCTGTGAGGGGCGCCAGCACAGTCGCCAGCGCCCCGCGTGTCGGCCCTACGCCAGCAGCGCTAGCAGCGCCGCGTCCTCCTCGACCAGCCGCGTGGGCAGCGCGGGCACGTCGTCGCCGTCGCCGTCGCGCTGCATGTCGGCCGCGACCTCCAGGCCGATCAGCAGCGCTTTGGCCCAATGCATCGACTCGCCGGCGAGGCAGCTGCACATCCAATCGCCGTCGAAGGTCAGCTTGTGCGGCGCTTCGCCCGGTCGCTGTGAGGGCAGGATGTAGCCGTTGGGCGTGCGCGTCGGCCGGACGCCCGCCAGAAAGTGGCACAGCGCGCGTCCGTACGCGTTGGCGGCGCGCTGAAAGAACTTCGCATCATCGGGCAGCTTGGCCGCGCGGGCGGCGCGCGCCGCCATGGCCTCGGTCTCGGCCAGCCGCTCCAGGGCGCCGATCACATAGGCGTCGGCGGGCAGCGCGGGCGGCGCTTTGAGCGCGGCAATCGCCGCCTGCACATCGGCCAGCGCGCCGTCGAGCGCGGCGGCGATCTCGGGGCGCCCGATGCTGTGCTTCCACATGACCAGATGATAGTACACGCCGTCGACCAGCAGCGAGCACCAGGTATTCGCACTGTCGGCCGGGTCGGCCGTGATCAGCACGGCGGTTGAGTCGGCGGTGATCGGGATCGTGTGCTGGTAGCAGCGATCGGGGGAAACGGTGATGGTGTGATGCATGGTCGTGTGCTCCTCTATGCCTGTCGTGCGTGCTCGGCGATCCGCCGGCTCTCGCGCCACTTGCCCGCTTGCGCCAGCTCGCCCGCGCGTTCGAGCGCATTGTCCTGCCACGTCTGCCGCTCGCCCCGCGCGACCAGGCCCTCAGCGCTCGCTTGCGCGACGATATCGCGGCTGGCCTCGATGCGGGCGATGTGGGCGATGTGGGCGATGGTGGCGCGGTTGCGGGGCATTGGCGTGGGTATCCTTTGGGCGAAAGTTACTATTTGGTGTTATCTGTCAAGAAGAATTATACACCCGGCGTGTACTGTTGTCAAGTACTTGACAGAAGGAATTGCATGGATTAAGATGAGGTACATGCAGCAAGAGGGGGTTCAAACAATGAAGCTACGAGTCAGAGAGGTCGCTGAGGCGCGAGGATGGAACGCTGCGCGGCTGGCCCGCAAGGCGGATCTGTCGAACACGGCCATGTACGGGATCTGGAAGGGCACGACGGAAGATCCCGGCATACGAACGTTAGAGGCCATCGCGAACGCGTTGGGGGTCAAGATCCGGGATCTGATCGATGAAAATGGGGGCGATGCGGACTCATCGTATAATCCGAAAGACATACTAACCCCCAGCCACGCCGCTGAGTTAAGACTGAGCGCGACTGGGGGTTAGTATTTGTGCGGGGCGCCGATAGCTTGCAGGCGTGCGCTCCGCACTATGTACCCCGCACCCCCGCGCGACCACGCAGAGATACGCCGATACCATTGTAAACCGAGTTCAAGGCCACTGACGGCGAGTTTTCAACCGAGCGTTAACCAGGCGTCCGACGTGCCGAGCGATGCTACTTCAGCGCCTGAACTTCACGAAAGAAGTCGGCGAGTGATCTACTGGCCTGATCAAACAGCTTACTCACGTCGCTATCGGGCTTTTGGGCCAGAAATGCGATGTAGCCGTTGATGGTGTTGTCCATGCTGTCAATTAAGCGCTGTTTCACGAGAAACGCACATTCCGGCGCTTCTAGCGCCTTCGTCTGGCGCCGCAGCGCCTGTAACTTGTCGATCTGCGGTGGTAAGCTGGCGCGCGGCGTCGAGCCTGCCAGCGTGTTGGCGTCGTCCCACTCATCGGCCAACTTCTGGACATCGGTCAGGAACGGCGCGGCTTCGTCCGCGCAGCCCACATGCGGATCGACCGTCGGCGCGGCCACTTCCGCGACCGTCGCGACTTCAGCGACTGGCGCGGCCGGCACACCGGCTGGCGCGGGGCGCAGCAAGAGCACAACGGCAACAGCCAGGCCAGCGACGGCGCCGACGACCACGACCAGCAAGGCGATCTGTCCGACCGACCAGGATTTCTTCGCGACCATGTGCCCCTCCCTACGACGATGCGACGAAGCAACGATGCGGGACGGGGCATCACCGATAGACCGGCGCAGCGCCGTGAGGCGGTGCGGGTCGCGGGCGGGGCGACGGATAGTTGTTATCTGATTTTTAACTCGGGTCGCACCTTAACAACTGATGTTGTATCTTGTTACTCACCACCCCGCGCCGCTGGGCCGGGGTGACGACGCGCGGCGCCGGGTGCGATGTGGCGCTGCGTGAGGACGCATCTCTTTTGGAGACAAGGACGTATCTATGGGCTATCTAACGTATTTCTTCCTAAGCAATCAATTCGAGCGACTTACCGCGATGTGGAAGCGTGGATCACTCACCGATGATGAGCTTTACGCATTTAAGGAGATTGTCATCGCTGAGCTGGGGCTTTCGTCACCGTTTGTCGTAGTAGCTGCTTAAAGTCCTGGAACTCTTCGTCAGTCAACGATCCACGCTTCCACATCTGTTCCAGCTCACGCAACTGTCCAAGGAGGCCCGCCGTTTCTGGGCGTGTCGCTGTTCGCCGTGGCTGTGATCGCGGCGTCCCCTGCTTGATCGCGGGATCGATCCGCAGGCTCGGCGACACGGGCGCACTCATCAGGACGCGGATGTGCGTCCCACGCGTGCCGGGGCGGCGCTCGATCACGCCATCGGCTTCGAGTTGCCGCAACACCGCCGGTAGACACCCGATCGAACACTCGACCAGGCGCCCGATCTCGCGGTTCGTGATCTCCAGTTCACCGTTCGCATCCGCGCGGCTGCACAACACATCGGTCACGCGGATAATCACTGGGCGATACGCATGTGCCGGGTTGCTTTGCATGGGGCACTCCTCGCATCGGCTGGCGAGTACAACAGAGGCATTCCAGCGTCACGACACGGCGACGCTGGAATGCGGGACTTCTGGTGGAGCGACGGGGATTCGACCCCCAGAACTACCGCACGGTGAAGCGATCCGGGAGCAGCGCCACCGCCTTCCGCTGCTGGGTTAAATCGAGCGCTAAATAGCGCTCGGTCGTCGACAGGCGCCGGTGTCCCAAGAGGCGTTGGATCTCGCGGATATTTGCGCCGGCCCACAGGAGCTGTGTGGCGCATGTATGGCGCAGCTGGTGCGCCGTGATCTCGAGATCGGCATCCTCACGCAGCCGGCGCTCAAAGGTGTGGGCCAGCGACTTCGCCTTCAGGCACCGCCCATCCTTGTGGCCCACGACCGCGCCATGCCGCCTGGGCGGCTCGACGGCCCGCAGCGCCGCGCTCAGCCGGTCGTGCAAGGCAATCGCGCGCGGCCGGCCGCCCTTCGCGGTCTCACGCGAGATGGTTAACATCCCCGCGTCCAGGTCTATCAGGCGCCAGGTGAGCCCGGCGCACTCGGCCAGGCGCAGGCCCGCGTAGAGCATCAGCAGGACCGCCAGCTTATCCCGCGCCAGCATGCGCGCCCCGCGCACATCCAGCAGCGGCAGCGGCCGATCGAGCCACCACTCCAGGCGTGTGAGCTCGGCGCTGCTCAGCGCCCGCGCGATCGGCTCGTCGCGTTCGGGCCACTCGACGGCCAGCGTCGGATCGTCGATTCGTAGACCGACCTTGATGCACCAGCGCGCCCAGCTCCGAATCGCCGTGAGCTTCTTGCCGATCGTCGCCGGCGCCAGGTGCGCCAGTGACTCCTGATAGCGCATGACCGTCTCGGGCGTGGTCGCGGCCACCGTCGCCGCGTCGCCGAGCCAGCGCGCATAGGCACACAGATCCCGCCGGTAGGCATCGCGCGAGCGCGGGCGCACCTTCCGACCGGCCATATAGGCCCCATACGAGTCCAGGGTTTCCAGGATCGACACTGACTCGTTCAGTGTCCCCAGGGCGGTTGTGCTTCGGACCTCCAAGACCATCCTCCATTATCGCAAACAGGGCGATACCCTCGCGCGTATCCGCGCGGAACGGGCGGCTGGGCTGCGCAATCCAGGCGCAGCCCAGCCGCGCGGGCCGTGCAACGACCCGTGAGCTAAAGGAGGATACAACCACCGACCTATACCGGACCGTGGACGTGGAGGCGTCCGAGGAGGACTCAACGGGCGGCGCATGTCTCAACCACACGCGCCGCCACCCACACCGACCCGACCAGCCGATGGGCATTATAGCAGCGGTTAGCCGACGACGACGCGGGCGCTTGTGCCTCACGTTTGATGGGACGCAGGCGCGCGGGCCGCCGTGGATAGACCGCGCGTGCGGATACCGCTTTGACCAGGGCGGATCGCGAGATGGACTCAGGAGCAGAGCGGAGAGGAGGTGTCTATTTGCGGGCAATGTTCCGATAGGTGAGATGAGTCCATGCGCGCAGCGAGTCGCTACGCCACGCGCATGGCACAGCCCCGCCGGCGCCGCGAGCGCATGCGAGGCTGATCTCCTGGTATGTCGTTTGGGGTTTTCTATGCGCGCCGACGGGGAGTCGACGTCGGCGCATGCACATTGTACGGGGAGTTTTGTGAAATGGCAACTGTACCATCGACCGCGGTGGCCCGACGCGCCGACGGCGACTACGACCAGGTGAATTTTATCTGTCCGACCAACGGGCGCGCCTATGCATCGGTGCGCCCGCCGCAGGCCTACCGCACACGCATCGGCGCCTCCTGCTACTGGTGCGACGCTGACGGGCACGTGCGCGGCGATCGGGACTTCGACGCGAAAGCGCCCGAATGTCATCTGTACGACCTGGAGGATGACCGGTGACCCCGCTGGAGACCATCATCGCCCGCGTGGCGGACCTGAAACGGCAGACGCGGGCGATCGAGGCCAAGCTCGACCGCGGCGAAGCGCTGACGCCGCCTGAGCACGCCCTGTGGCTGGCGTACGGGCGCGCGCTGGCTGCGCAGTGGCGGATCGAGCAGGAGGAGGCATAACCATGCAGACTCATCTCGCGGCCTACGTCGCGCGTCTGCGTGCGCTCGAGGCGCCATCGCCCGCGCTGGCGGCGTACATCGACGGCGTTGCCGAGCGCGTGCGCCTCAACGCCGAGAACTGGGCGGCCGACGACTGGGCGGCGCGCTCGGCGGTGCTGGACGCCCGCTGCATCCGCCGCTGGGAGGCGCTGACCGCCGCAGATCAGCAGCGGGCGCGGTCGGTGGCGTGAGGGGAGACAAAGGAGATCCCACGGGGGAAGGAATGCCGCCACGAACGCGGCGCTGTGAATCGCCGCGGCCGGCACTCGCCAGGTAAGCATTGTGCCGGCCGCAACTTAGAAAGTCATCGAGATGACAAAACTATACCATGGGGACAATGCGACGTCAAGCCGGTTCAATCCGTTTTTGGATGCGATCGGCCGACTCTTTGAGGTGCTGTGCCGCGCCGCGCCGCTGGGCACCGCGATCCCGACCAAGAACCGCGCGCTGGCCGATGCGGCCGAGATCGAATCCGCTGGCCAGCTGCCGGCGCTGCTGCGTCGCCTGGAGGCCAAGGGGCTGATCGAGCGCGTCACCACGTCGCGCGGGAGCCTGATTGTCGTCCTCCAGCGATCATGGAATCCTGATCGCTCATGGGGCGCATCCCAGAGCGATCTGCCATGGATTGATCGCCCACTCGACCCCCCACTGGCCGACCCGATTGCAGCGCCTGATCGCCCCGAACGGGCGCCGGCTGCGCGATCAACGGCGGAATCAGCGGAGTCGCCGCAACCAGATGCGGTAAGCACCCCCGCTATCCATGATCGTGTAGAAAACGGCTGCATGGTAGATCATGTTTTAAACCAGCAGCAGCAGCCGCGCGCGTGCGAGTCGATCACCCAGGAGCCGCTGTACACGCGCCTGATGGCCCACCCGGACATGCACGAGCCGAAGGCTCGCCAGGTCGTGCAGGCGGGCGTGGGCACGCTGGCCGACTTCGAGGCCGACCTCAGCCGCGACTGGCCGGGGGTGCGCAATAAATTCTTCTGGCTGGTGGAGATCTGGGCTTCCGGCAAGCGGCCCAACGAACGCCCCACGGCCCGCGCCGCGCCCGCCCCACGGCCCGATCCGACCGCCAACCGCCCCCTGCCGTCGCGCACGATCTGGCGCCCGGCGCAGGACGCGCTGACCCCGGCCCAGATCGCGGCGCAGCTGCGCCAGCTGCCCGCGCCGGGGTGCCGCAATGGAGCATAGCCCGCCCGCCAGTATCGACGCCGAGCGCGCGACGCTGGGCTCGCTGCTGCTCAATCGCGAGGCCATGGTCGCGGTCGCGCCCTGGCTGCCCGTCGCCGCGTTCTACCTGGAAAAGCACGCCTGGGTCTACGAGGCGTGCCTGGCGTGCTATGCGGCGCGCACCCCGCCCGATCTGCGCATGGTCGCCGAGCAGCTGAAAAGGCGCGGCCGCCTCGATCCGATCGGCGGCATCGCCTACCTGGCCGATCTGACCGACGCGGTGCCGACCTCGTACCACGTCGAGTACTACGCCCGCATCGTCGCACGCACCGCGCTGCTGCGCAGCCTGATCGCCGCCGGCGGCAAGATCGCCGCGCTGGGCTATGACGAGGAGCAGGACATCGAGGTCACGATCGCGCGCGCCCAGCAGCTGCTGCTGGAGGCGACGGCGCGGCCGGGCGACGGCGCGCTCACCCCGATCGCGCAGATCACCGCCGCGCTGTATGACGAGCTGTCGCGCGATGTACCGCCCGGCCAGCAGACCGGCCTGCGCGACCTGGACGATCTGACCGGCGGGCTGCACGCGCAGGATCTGATTATCCTGGCCGCGCGGCCGAGCGTGGGCAAATCGGCGCTGGCGATGACCGTGGCGGTGAATGTCGCCGAGCTGAGCCGGCAAGATGTACTGGTGTTCAGCCTGGAGATGAGCCGCGACCAGCTGGCCCAGCGTATCACGGCGATGCACGCCGATCTGGATCTCATGGCCGTGCGCCAGCGTGCGCTGAGCACCACGCAGCTGACGGCCTACGTCGGCAGCCTCGGCCAAGTCGGTGATCTGCCGATCTGGATCGATGAGACGCCGGCGCAGTCGGCCGAGCAGCTGCGCACCGCCGGGCTGCGCTTTCAGGCCGAGCACGGCCCGATCGGCCTCATCGTCGTCGACTATTTGCAGCTGATGAGCACGGCCCGCCGCGACGGCAACCGCACGCAGGAGGTGTCCGACATCTCGCGCGGCCTGAAAGCGCTGGCGAAAGAGCTGCGCTGCCCGGTGCTGGCGCTGAGTCAGCTCAGCCGCGCCGTCGAGCAGCGCGCCAGCCACGTGCCGCTGCTCTCGGATCTGCGCGAATCGGGGCAGATCGAGGCCGATGCGGACCTGGTGCTGTTTATCCACCGCGAAGAATTGTACGACCGCGACACCGACAAAAAGGGCCTGGCCGAGTTGTACATCGCGAAGCACCGCAACGGACCGCTGGGCGTCGTGCCGCTGCGCTTCGACGCGCCGACGACCAAGTTTATGACGCTGACGTACCGCCCGCCGGACGGGTATTGAGGAGGGCTGCATGGCCGATTTTTCGCTCTCCCGCTGGCTGCGTCTCTTCATCCCACGACCGCGCGTCGCGAGCTGGCGCATCGTCCGCGCAGAGACGTTTCGCCTGGCCGACGTGCTTGAGCGACGCCGCGATACGAGCGGTCGCTTCGTCTACATGGTGCTGGCCGATGAGCGCCGGATCTACGTGGGGCAATGTACACGCAGCCTCCAGCGACGCATCGCGAATCATATCAGCGCAAGGACGCAGATCGGGATATGCATCGCCACGATGCCGATCGCGGAGCTGTTTATCGATGTAGTGCATATCGATGGCGACTTGCGTGCGGCCGAGATTTACTACATCCGCCACTTCGAGCCGCCCTACAACCAGCAGCATCGAGGTGCGCCATGACGCTCCACTTCACCCCCGCGCTGCCGTGCGACATCCGCCAGCCGTCAGGGCGGCTCTGCGGCCAGCCGGCGGGCATCGGCGTCATCCGCTGCGACGGCGACGGCTGGCGACTGACCCCGATCTGCGCGGCCTGTGCCCGCAAGATGGCCATCGCCCTGGCGCCAGCGGCGGCGCCACGCACGAGAGGAGCGGCATCGTGAGCTTACCCGATAGCTACTTCGACGCGGCGGGGGCGTCGACCGGCGACGGCTACCGCGTGCTGTACCTGCGACCGGAGCGGACCACGCGCATGGCGATCTTCGCGTGCGCCGCCGATGTGGCAAGCGCCGCGTACCTGTGCGTGGTGCCCATCCTGACCCGCGACCCCGACATCCGCGATGCGGCCCAGAAGCGCGGGGTGCGGGTGATCAGCACGGAGGAGCGATTGTGAGCGACTTCGCCACACTCTACGAGCAGGAGCACGCGCATGTGTTCGGCTATGTGCTGACACGTGTGTGCGACTGGCATGTGGCCGAGGATCTGACGAGCGCGACGTTCGAGAAAGCGCTCGGGCTGTGGCAGGGCCACCCGCGTCCTGATGCGCTGCTGCTGAGCGTGGCGCGGCTGTGCGTCTTGAACTATTGGCGGTCCGCCCGTCGGCGCGCGACATATACTTTCGCGGATGTCTTTTCGACCTTGCCGATTGATCGGCAGAAAGAGGTCGCCAACGACGGCGGTATTGAGGCCGTGATCGAGGCGTGCGACTCAGCGATGGCCGCAGCGCTGCTGAAAGCCGCGCTCGCGCAGTGTGATGAGCAGGAACGTCGCATCATCGCACTGCGCTATGCGCAGCGCCTCCCGGTGCCTGATGTCGCGGCCTGCCTGGGGCTCACAAAGCAGCAGTACAACAAGCGCCATAACACGCTGATGCACCGGCTGGCGCGGCGCCTCATCGGCACGACACGACGGCCGTATACCCCCGCGACGCGCGCCGATTGCGAGATCTGCGGCGCGCCGCACTATACCTGCAATAAGTGCCGGTCGTGCTATGAGGCCATGCATCGGGAAGAGCGGGCCGCCGCGCGCCGTGAGGCTGTTATGAGGGTGCTATGACGCACAAGAAGAAAAAACCGACAGAGGCGCCAGCTTTGCCCCCGCTCAGCATCGTGCCCTGTGCGCGCTGTGGGGTGTCCTGTATGGTCCGTGCGCCCGACGCGGCAGAGGAAAACCACCCATTTGAATCCGTCAGGGCCGCCAGGACGGCGCGCGGTCTGTGCGCCCCCTGCATCGCGCACTGGTGGCTGTTTACTGTCGATGGGGTGCGCTGGACGCTTCGTGACAGCGGCCCGGCGATTCTAAAGACACCGGCAATCCAACATGCCTTGACGCGCCTACTTGCCATGATGCATCCCGAACTGGCGACCCTGGACTGGAGCATCCTTCTCGCGCAGTGGGATCTGCCGTGGCCCGATGATTGGACGCTGCCGGTAGACAAGAACCTGTGGGATGCGCCGACCGACGCGCCCAAACCGGATAAGCCCGATCCTGTTCGGGCCAAGGCCGCACGCGATAACCGCGACCCGTTGAAGCGCACCCTGACGAGCCTCTACAACGAAAATCCGCCCTGGCTCGTGGAGGCGCACCGCCGGCTCGACGCGGCCGTCTTTGATGCGTATGACTGGCCGCACGATTTGAGCGACGATGAGATCCTGGCGCGGCTACTGGCGCTCAACCTGGCACGCGCGGCGAACCAGCCCTGATGCGGCCGGTCCGTCGCCATCGCCCGGCCCTGCCCGGCCTGTCGGGGCGCTGTCCAGGCCCGGCGCTGCCCGACGGCGCATCGCCGGATGCTCATCGGCTGGCGACTGCGGCTGGCGGGCGCCGCTGCCGGAGGCGCTCCGACTGCGGCTGGCGGGGTGGCGGGAGCTGCCATTGTTTGAGGATGAAACGTTCGTGATTGGAGAACGGGGATGAGCTACCGTCCGCGCCCGCGCCGCCATGATGCACGACATCGCTTCTACTGGCCGCATCTGCATGGCCATCTGGCACTGACGATGCCGCGCAGCCAGATCGGCCGGCCGCTCTTTATCATCGATCTCGATGAGCGTATGCCGTTGCCGCCTGCTACGCCTGAGTTCGGGCCGCAGTGGCCGATCATCCGCGCGCGCATCATCGCGCGGCTGCGCGCGCACTATCCCGGTCACCCGTGGCTGAACGGGGAAGCGCCGGCCGAAGGAACGATGAACGATGAACGATGAACTCGAGCAAATCGACCAGGTACTCGCGCTGGCCACCGCCGACGACCAGCTGAGCGCGGCCGAGAAGATCACCTTGCTCACATCGACCTGTCAGCGACTGCTGGCGGCGTGTCGCGCCGAGCGGGAGCGAGCCGAGCAGGCCGAGCAGCACACCGCGCCGCTGTATGCGCAGCTCCACCGCAAACAGGCGCGCATCGAGCTGATGCGGATCGAGGTCGCCGGCGCCGCCGCACTGCGCCAGGCCGCGATCGACCTGACCAATCAGCTGACGCTGCTACGCGAGCCGGACGAGTCGACGCTGTGGCGGCTGGGCGGGAAAGATCTCGAGCGCGACTATCAGGCGCTCAAAGCGGCGCTGGATGCGGCGTTGGCGGCGTGGAATCGGGCGCACGTGGGTATGCCATGATCGTCGGCAAGATCCGCATCATCGCCGGCAGTCAGCGACAGGTCGAGCAGCTCGCGACCTATCTCAATCGCGTGAGTGGCGGCCAGGTGGTGCTTCGCGACCCCGCGCGCGGCGATGCCTCGGACCAGTGGGTGGTCCACGGTCGGGTGGAGCTGGCGGACGCCGAGCGGGAGGCCGAGCAGGCCAAGGCCAACGCGGTCAACGCGGCGGCGCGGGCGGTCGCTGCGGCGGTCGAGCGGGTGGCCAGGATCGACCCGGCCCAGCAAACTGAGCTGGCGGCGGCGACCGCTCAGCTCGACCAAGCGCTGGCGGCATATCGCGCGGCGCAGCGGGGGGATGCATGATCACCAAGCCTTGTCCGGTGTGTGGCAGGCCCCTCGTCGAGCGGATCAACCGCGACACCGGTGAGCCGTTCTGGGGCTGCTCGCAGTGGCCCGATTGTAAATACACGCAGCCGGTGCCCGAGTCGGTCAAGCTGCGCAAGGCTGGCCAGAAGGGCATGTTTGATGAAGAGGAGCAGATACCATGAACATCATCAGCCAGGACAACTATCACCGCCTGGTCGGTCTGCTCACACTCGCCGCCGACCACTGCCGGGCGCTGCGGGCCATCGAGCGCAGCGCGATTGCGCTGACCCAGGACGAGCTGGGCGGGCACACCAGCGATACGGTGTGGGGCGGCTTCGATCGGACGCCGGACGAGCTGCTGGCGCTGCTGGGGATCGCGCTGGAGCAGCCGCGCGGCCAGGCCACCTTCACGATCGCCGCCGACGGTCGCGCGATCACCTGCCTGCTGTGCGGCAAGACCAGCTACAACCCGCAGGACGTGGCGCAGCGCTACTGTGGCCACTGTAAGCTGTTTCACAAGGATATCTAGGAGGAGAGAGGCATGACCTGGACTGACCTGCTGGGCGACCGCGAGCGCCAGGAGATTGCGCTCGCGCAGACCTATGCGAAGGACGTCCACCACGGCACCGATGGCCACCCGCGGCTGATGCTGATCAGCTACCTGACCGCGCTGCTCGACCAGATGGAGGGCGAGCTGGCGATCGCCCCCATGGTAGTGGAGCCGGACGAATACGAACGTGAGGCGCGGAATCGCCTGATCGCCGCCGCGCGCCAGGTCGCGTGGCGGGGGACGTTCGAGGGCGACTCGTATCGGTGCTCGGCCGCGAACGGAGGAGAGTTGCGGGCCGCACTCAGCGCGCTCGATAGCCTCGACGAGCAGCGCGATCGTGAGGAGCAGGAGCAGGGAGAGGAGGATACGCATGCCATCTGACAAGATCCCGGCCCACCGCGTGACCGGCAGCACCACGGTGCTCGTCAGCGCGCTGATGCAGACCGGCCCCGTGCATGCCTTCCCGGCCTACCGCCCGCCGCTGGGTCTACCGGCCTATTGGGGCGACGACGTGAGCGGCGTGCTGCCGGCGCTGGTCATGGCCTATCACGCCGCCGTGCTGGGCGAAGGCCCGCCGCTGACGCCGGCGCAGCTGGCGCTGCTCCGAGAGTACCTGGCCTATGTTATCCATGCGCCGTGCTGGCGCGGCAACGATACGGCGATCGCCCGGCTCCGGCGGGACATCGGCCGGGCGCAGACCATCGCCGCGATCGACGATTGGATCGCGGCCTGTTTGGACGTCGGAATCGACCCGCTGTAGGACCGAAGGAATCTATCTACCTATCATCGCAAAGGAGTCCACGTTGACTATCACCATCGCCCTGGCGCTGCAAAAAGGCGGCGTCGGCAAAACCACCACCGCGGCATCGCTCGGCATGGAGCTGGCACGCGCCGGCAACCGCGTCCTGCTGGTCGACACCGACCACCAGGGCAACCTGACGGCCGCGCTCGGCGTGACCGTCGGCCCCGACGACCCCACGGTCTACGAGCTGCTGATCAACCCGACCCTGGCGGCGCAGCTGCCCGTGGTCACGACCGACTACGGCGTCGACCTCATTGTGGCGACCATGCGGCTCGCGGGCGCCGAGTCGCGCCTGGCCAGCAAATACGGCCGCGAGCTGCTGCTGCGCACGGCGCTGCGGTGCGCCCGCGAGCGCTACGACTACATCCTGATTGACAGCCCGCCGAGTCTGGGCCTGCTGACCGCCAACGCCCTGGTCGCCGCCGACACGATCCTGGTGCCGCTCCAGGCGCACTGGTTCGCGCTGGACGCGATGGCGGGCCTGAGCGAGACGATCGCGGAGATCCGCGCGATCAATCCGGCGCTGCACATCGGCGGCATCGTGGTGACCATGGTGGATAAGCGCACCAGTCTCAGCCGCGATATCGAGCGGGCCGCGCGGGATGCCTACGGCGCGCTCGTGTTCGCCACGACCATCCCGCTCAGCACGCGGCTGGCGGAAGCGCCGGCAGCCGGGCAGCCGATCGCCGCCTACGCCGGCGACAGCGCGGGCGCCAGGGCCTATGCCGCGCTGGCCGAGGAGGTGATGGCACGGTGGCCGGTCGCGGGAAAGGAGCATGCGCGCAATGACCGCTAAACGACCCGCGATCAGTGCGCCAACGATCGAGCAGTATGAGCAGGGACCGAGGTTTGCACTCAGTACCGCGCCCGAGCTGTCGCTCGATAAGATTCGCGCCGACGGCGGCACGCAGGCGCGCGCCGGACTGGATGACGAGACTGTTGAGAAGTACGCAGCGGCCATGCGGGAGGGCGCGCAATTTCCGCTGATTGTTGTCTATCACGACGGCACCGACTACTGGCTGGCCGATGGCTTCCACCGCGTCGCGGCCGCGCTCCAGATCGGCCGCGACGCGATCCGCGCCAACGTGCAATCAGGGACGCGTCGCGATGCGGTTCTGTATGCGATGGGGGCGAACGACACGCACGGCCTGCCGCGCCGGCGCGAGGATTTGCAGCGCTCGATCGCGCGGATGCTCGCGGATGAGGAATGGAAAACATGGAGCGATCGCCGAATCGCAGAGCAGGTACATTGCGATCACAAGACGGTCGCGGCGGCGCGGGCGCGCGTAGGTGCCCGCCCATCTGGGGAATTTCCCCAGATGGCGCCCGAGTCTCGTACGGTCAAGCGCGGCGGCACGACCTACCAGCAGAAGGTCAAGCAGGCCGCCCCCGCTCGCCCGCTCGGCCCTGACGACCCCGTGCCGCCGCCGCAGCGTCGGGGCTTCCCATCGCCCGCCCAGCCCGCGCCGCCGGCTCAGACGCCCGCCATCGTCGCCGACGATTCATACAGCCAGGCCGTGCAGCAGCTGCTCGACCAGGCCGCTGACGCAGGGCCGATGCGCTCACCCGCGCTGTACCAGAAAGCCTACAAGCTCGCGCGCCAGATCGCCGATCGGGGCGCGCGCGATCGGGCCTTTGCCGTCATCGCCGAGGCGATCGAGGGGATGCTCGCGCCGGCGCCGGCGCCCGCTCTGCCCGTCCCGGTCCAACCCCCGCCATCCGACCCGCGCGAGCCTGCGCGAGCCTGGCTGGCGGCGATGCGGGTGACACTAGCGCGCTGCCCGGACAGCACGATGTTTCGCCTGTCTGAGATGATCGCCGCCGCGGATCACGTTCAGGCGCTGCTCGACCGAACCGACTAGCCACGGATGCGCCGGCCACCACGACACGGCGGCCGGCGCGGTGCTCACCATTGGACTGGCTTAGAGACGCAATGGCAAGCGTGCGATTCTAGCACGCTCTGCCACGTAGAAGGGATGTTCTACATGGCTACGCAGAACCGCCGCACGATCCGCGACTTCGCGCCGACGCTGAGCGGCCGCAAGGTCGCCGGCGGCATCGCCGCGATCTTCAGTTACATCACCACACTCTGGTGCGTTCAGGCGCTGGGCGGCACGGACTACCAAGGCTACCTGATCGCCCTGGCGCTCGAATTGTTCCTGTTCATGGCCAAGGGACTGGTGTTCAACGACCGCCGTGGCGACGATGCGCTTGGCTGGGTCGCCGTCGGCGTGGATACACTACTCAACGCCGGTGGGCTCTGGGGCTATGTTCTCAAAATCGACCAGACGCCGGCCTATAAGATGCTGGCGGTCGCGTTCGACATGGAGCCACGGATTGCGAAGATCTGGGCGCTGGTGCTCTCGCTCGCCCTGGGCTATCTGCTGTCCTACGGTCCACACCGGCTGCTACGCGACGACTAGAACGGAGGTGCCACATGAACGACCTCGGATTTTGGATGGCAATGTTTACGCTCGGCGCGCTCGCCTACTACGAAACACCCCTCGGCCGGCTGATTCGATCCGCGGTGCGTTCGTTGTGGGCACGTGGTCAGGATCTGCTTGTGCCAGCCGAGCAGCCGCGCGATCGGTTGGGGCGCTGGCAATCGCCCGGCCCACGCGTAACGGCCCATGGGAACGACCAGCAACCACCGTTACCCATCGTTCCCAGCGAAGTTACCGCAGTGGGACGCGACGTTACCAAAGGGAACGACGTTACGAGCGAGGTAACGATCGATGAGGCGGTCTATATCACTGCACACCTGGTGCAGGGTGTCGCGCCGAGCCGGGTCGCCAAGCAACTGCCTGGGTATACCCCCAAGCGCTATCAAGATTTCGCGACGAAAGTCGAACGGGTCAAGGGGATCTTGGCCGACGTGGGAACCGACGAAGGGTAGGAGGAAGACCATGATCTATTTCATCCAAGACACCAGCTCGAAGGCAATTAAAATCGGTGTCTCGAAAAAACCGACCCAGCGACTTTCCGATCTTCAGACGGCACATGCCACCAAGTTGGTGTTATTGGCCGTGATGGACGGCGGACAGCGCGAAGAGCGCGAACTACACCTGCGGTTTACTCGCAAACAGGGCGAGTGGTTCGAGCCGAGGCCCGATCTACTCAGATTCATTGGGGCCGAAGCGATGTCGCTGGCATCGCTTGATACGGCGACGGCGGAATTATGGCCCACAAGCCTGATCGAGCGACTGTATGTGCTGCGCGATACGGCGTTGGTACTCCTGATGTGGGCGACGATCGTGGCATTTTTGTACTACGCCGCGCGTACGATCGCCATCGCCGCAGTTGTGGCACCTGATGCGTGGTCGGCCGGGCGCGCAGTCGCTTCACTGCTACTGGCCATCATGGCGAAGTACGCAGCGGACTTCGTTGCCGCGCCCTATCGCACACGAAAAACCTCATGATCACCGCGGCGTTGACACGTGGGGTGGCGCCGAGTGAGATCGCGAAGGGGCTGCCGGGCTACTCGGGCGAGCGCTACAAAGTCTATATGGAAAAGGTCAAGAAAACCCAGGCGGTGCTGGCGGAGATCGGCGCGCCGGAGGTGCGCAAAGAGGCGCCCGAAGCAAAGACGGCATAAGCCGAGCGCTGCGCTGAGGCCCGCGAGCAACCAACGACCAGAGAGCGGTGCGATGGGCAGGGGGAAGAGACCGGCGACGCCAATCGAGGTGCTCGCGTCGGAGTACGCGGGGGGGGCGTCGCTGCGCGAGATCGCCGCTCGTCACCAGACCACCAAGCAGAATGTGCAGCAGCGGCTGATCGTGGCCGGCGTGCCACGGCGCCGGCGCGGTGCGGTCAAGCAACCGAAGGCGGAGGAACCGCCGAAACGACCCCGGCCACTCGTATCCACCGCGCAGCTGCGTGCGGACTACGAGCGCGGGATGAAGGGCACCCAGATCGCGCGGAAGTACGGGATGCGCGCGGGGGCCGTGTACGGGCGGCTCGGACGCGTGGGGGTGCGCTTTCGGCGCGCGACGTGGGACCATGTCCAGACCGCGACGATCCTGGCGAACTTCGCCGGCGGGATGTGCGTGTCCGAGATCGCGCGAAAGTTCGGGATGACCTGGGCCAGTGTCTACTACCGGTTGCGGCGCGCGGGGGTTGTGATCCGCCGCGCGCCGCCGCTCTAAGGAGAATTGGGAATTGAGTAGAGAGAATAAAGAATAGAGCATAGAGCATAAAGACGAACAAACAACCACACCAGCGCGATCGCCCGGCCCTGCCGTGGGCCGCGATCGCCGGCCTCGTCACCGCCGGGCTCTGCCTGGCGGTGTTCGTTGCGCGCGGGCACGCCGGCGACCTCACCTGGCCGCTGCGCGGCGCACGGCTGCTCCTGGCCGGCGGCAATCCCTACGCCGATGCGACGATCGGGCCGGGCCATCCGTACCCAGGCGACCAGGTGCTGTACTATCCGCTCCCGGCGCTGCTGCTGGTCGCGCCGCTCACGCCACTGCCCGACCCGTTGGCCGCCGCGCTGTTTATGGGCCTGTCGGTGGCGCTGCTCACGGCGGTCTATCGCCGGCACCCGGCGCTGCTCGGCATGCTGCTCGCGGCGCCGCTGTGGATCGCGCTGGTCTACGCGCAGTGGGCGCCGCTCCTCACGGCCGCTGCCGCGCTGCCCTGGCTCGGCGGTGTTCTCACCGCGAAACCCGCGATCGGCGCCGCGCTGTGGCTCTGGCGGCCCTCCTGGCGGGCGCTGCTGAGCGTGGGGCTGGTCGCGCTCGTCAGTCTGCTGATCTGGCCCGCCTGGCCGCTGGCGTGGCTCCACAACCTCGGCCAGGGCCGCCACAGCCCGCCGCTCGTGACCGTGCCGCTGCTGGCGCTGGGCCTGCTCCGCTGGCGTGACCCGCGCGTCCGCCTGGTCCTGTTTCTAGCGCTCGCGCCGCAGTTCGCCGGGAGCAGCTACGACCACCTGCCGCTGTTCCTGGCGCTGACTACGCGCCGCCAGGCGCTGCTGTTGGCGGTGGCGAGCTGGGCCGGCGTGTTTGCGGACGCCTGGCTGGGGTGGGAGTGGGCGCTGGTCGCCAGTACCTACGGCGTGGCGCTGGCGATCGTGCTTGCGGACCGGGCGCCGGTGGTGGCCCCGCTCCCGCACGCGGCGGCCGCCGCCTGAACACAGGGCGGCCTATGGCGGCGGTCCCACGGCCTGCCAGTGGACGTCCACTGTGCTGCCGACCAGGTCGGCCGTGGTCACGTAGATCGTGCAGCTGGCGGCCGCCACCGTCCCCAGGTTGACGACCGTCCCGCGCGCGAGCACCGGGAAGCACGTCAGCAGCACCACCGGCGTCCCGCCAAATGCGACCGGAAACGTGATCGTCGTCACCGTCACGCCGCTCGACCCCCAGTCGGGATCGGCGGTCGCGAGAATGACCCCCACCTGCGTCAGCAGCGCGTCCACCGCCTGGGCGGATGTCCCCGCCACCGCCCAGTCGTCGGGGTCGCCGCCCTGGCGCGCGTAGGTCTGCGGCGGCAGATCGTCGAGCCGGGCCTTGTCGGCCGCGCTCAGGAAGCCGGCGTCGCTGCTGGTCGCGACCGCATGCAAGCTGCCGCCCTCCTGGTCGCCGTGGAGATGCGCGTGGTCGGCGCGGCTGGCGTCGGGGGACGTGCCCGGCGCGCCGGCGTCCGAGTCGATCGCCTGGGGCGTCGCATCCGAGAGCGTCGCGCCGGCGATCGGGACGTCGGCCGCAGCGGTCAGGCGCCCATCCGCGCCGACGGTGAACGCCGGCACATGCGTCGCGTCGCCGTAGCTGGCCGGGGTGACGGCGGTGGCGGCCAGCGCGTGGACGTGACCGCCCCGGCTAACGTCGGAGTCGCTCCCAGGGTCGGCGCCGGTGGTGACGACGTCGGCGGGGTCGGCGTCGGCCAGTGTCACGCCGCCGCTGCTGCTGCCGCTGGCCGGCGGGATGCGCGCCGGGTCGAGCTGGTCGCGCAGCGCGCCGGCCGGGATGTCGCGCTGCGCCGCCTGGTGGGTCTCCGCCAGCAGCTGCGCCAGCTTCGCGCGAAAGCGTCTCATGTGGGTACCTCATCAAGGGCGCAGAACGGCGCCCCGCGAGCGGCGATATCGATGCCGCTCGCGCCGGCGTTGGCGGTCTGGAGATCGGCGTCGGGCAGCGCCACCGACGCCCACGCCGCGCCGTCATGCACCAGAAACTGGTAGACGCCCGCCGCCGCCGCGTAGCCGACGAACACCCGCCGCGCGCCCTGGCGGCTGGTCACACACTGGTAGACCAGCGCGATCGGCGCGTCGGGCGCCCCGGTGGGCTGCCAGGTCGCATGCGGCCGGCGATAGAAGCCCTCCGACCCGCCGACCATGGAGGCGATAAACAGATGCGTGCCACCGACCGCCACGCAGCGGTAGTCGCCGTCGACGTCGTTCGGCCGTTTGAGCGTGCCGGTCGGTGGCACGTCGCTGGCCGGGTCGTTGGCGCGGTAGTCGGTCCAGTAGGCAATCCCCGCCGTCGCCGCGCTGTCGAGGTTGGCCTGCCAGAAGGTGCGCGTGCCCTTAATCGTGTCGAGCGGGCCAAGCGGCTGGGCGATGCCGCGCGCCGGGTCGGTCGTCCACGAGCCGTCGAGCAGCGCGGCGCCCTCGCTGGGCAGATAGGCCAGCCGGCCGGCCGTGCCGCCGCCGGGGAGGTCGGCCTCACTGATCAGGATGTCGCCGCCGGCGTCGTCGTCGCCGGTGCCGCTGATCGCCCAGTGCAGCTCGGGCCAGTCGGCGCCCAGATCGGTAAAGGTCGCGTTGGCGGCGTTGGTGCCGCGCCACACGCACGCCGCCAGGAACGTGCCGTTGACGTCGGCCTGCGTGCCGACCGCGAACCAGTGGCCGGTCTGGTCCTGAAAGCCGATGCTGTAGAGCCCGCCATAGACCGCCGCGCTCGACTCGGGCAGCCGCACGGCCTGCCAGTGCAGCCCGCCGTCGTCGGTCAGCCAGAGCGGCGTCAGCCCGCCCGTGCGCAGCGTAGCCGTGCCCGCCATGGTCAGCGGGATGACATAGTTGTAGCTGTCGAAGTTGGCCACCGGCTGGCCGTAGGCCAGCCAGCGCTCGCGACTGAACGGCGACGCGACGATCTGGAGCCAGCGCCAGCCGCTGGTCCCGGCGGGCGGCGCGATGTGCGTCCAGGGGCCGGCCTGATAGCGCCAGAAGCCGTCGAGATCCGGGTCACTGATGTTGCGCGTGCCAAAGACGAAATCGACCCGTGCGGGCGCGATGATCGTCTCGCCGATGCCGAGCCGATGGCCCTGCTGGCCGGTCGCCAGCGCCTTCCACAGCAGCAGCACATCGGCGCTTGGAAAGAACTTGCGCAGCGCGCCGGTGCCGCTGGCAATGCTGTCGAAGTCGGCCGCGTAGAGCACGTCCACAGCGGGGTCGGCGATCAGGTGCTGCACGATCGCGCCGGTCGGGAAGGTCTGTGAGGAGACGACCGCCGAGAGGCCGGTCAGCCCGTCGACCGTGGTGATGGCCGCAGGATTCGCGCCGTCGACCAGGTAGAGGGTCGCGAGCGCGCCACTGGCCGCGCGATCGAGGGCCAGCGTGCGGATGGTCGTGGCGGTGACATCGGCGCCGGCGCCGGTCTCGACCCGCTGGGCCGCATCGCCGGTGAACGTGCCGGTGTAGCCGACCCAGGTCACTTGCCCATCGCGGCTGCGCACGAACTGGCGCGCCGTCGCACCGACCGGCCCGGCGTAGAGCACCACCCAGCCACGCGTCGGCGCGGTCGCGTGATACAGGTCGGCGCCCACCGCCACAAACACGCTGTCATCCACCGCCGGGTCTTCGATAATCCAGGTGACGTCGACGCCGGCGGCCGGCTTGGCCATGGCGGTGAAGGTCGCGCCGCCGTCGAGCGAGCGATAGACCGTATCGCCCGCGCCGGCCCAGACGCGCGTCGGGTCGGCCTCGTTCACCCACAGGCAGGCGATGGCCGTGCCGACCGATGCCAGCGCGACACTGGGGGTCGCCAGCTGGTCGAGCGTCCGCCGCAGCGCCAGCCCGGCCGCGCCACGGGTCGCCAGCAGGCCGGAGGTCGCGCCCGTGCCCGCCGCGCGGTCGTCGCCGCCCGCGCCGATCGGCGGCACCGCCACCGCATCGCCGCCACTGGCCTCGATCGCCCAGGTGGCGCCGCCGTCAGGGGTCACATACCAGGCCGCGCCGGCGGCGGCCGAGACGACTCGCGTGAGCGTGGGCAGCGTCTCGGCCGCGCCACTGAGGTCGATCGTCTGCGTGAGACTGCCCTGCTTGCTGGTCGTGTCGGTGACGATGAGGGTGACGTCGATCGTGCCCGCGCTCAACGGCACAATCAGCACCGCGCTGACGCCCGTAGCGGTGGCAGGCGTGCCGGCGTAGGGCGTGGCGGGCGTCGACCAGGCCCAGCTCACGATCTCGCCACTGAACGAGACCGAGCCGCTGCCGTCGAGGAACACTTCGACCACCGCCGTGCCGTCGAGCGTCTCGGTCATCAGCCGCCAGGAGAACGCGGCGTCGGGCGGCGGGATGGTGGTGTAGCCCTGACTGCCCACGCCGCCGTCCAGCGTCAGCCGCTGGTCGAACTTGCCCGCCTGGAGGTCCAGCTCCGTGTCGAGCTGGTAGATAAAGAACTTGCGCGCGGAGGCGATCGCGACGCCGCTATCGACGATGCCGATCGTGGCGCCGACGGAGAGACGCGGGTCGGCCTTGATGCGCGCGCTGATCACATCCGGGATGCGGGAGAGCACCCCCAGAATCCGGCGGGCGATCGCGGTCGCCGAGGCCGCGCCGGCCTCCGACTCGTTCACATACTCGATCAGGAAGCTGGAGAAGCCAAAATCTTTATAGATGCCGCTGGGCAGCAGCGGGTGGCTGGTCTGAAACTGGTCGGTGATCTGCGACCCCTCCACGCCCGTGTTGGCGCCATGCACCGTCACCTGGTTGCTGATGCTGTCGTAGGACTGGCGCCGCTCGGGCGCGCCGTCGATGAGCAGATCCACGCCGCGCCGGAAGGTGCGCATGGCGGTACTGGCCGGGCGCCGCTCCATCAGCTTGGCCTGCACCAGCCCGGCCGCGTTGGCCGCCAGCCAGTAACCCAGACACGAGCAAATCTCCTGCGCCGCCTTGAGCGCGGTCGTGCCGCCGCTGTTCTGCTCGGTGTCGCCCCACTGGACGGGCGTGAGCACGCCCAGCGTCCAGGCGCCGCCGCCCCAGGCACTGCCTGCCGCCGCCAGCAGCGGGATATGCAGGCGGCTCAGCGGGATGCCGCCGAAACGATGCAGGATGTCGATAATGGCGTCGGTGGCGGTGATGCTGTTGAGCGGGTCGGTGGCGATCACCTGGCTGGCCTTGTCGGCGCGCCAGAGCACATCGCGCACGTCGAGCGACCAGGTGTCGGGGTAGGAGGTGTCGAGGATCGCGGCGATCTCGCCGGTACAGCCGGGCACGGGCGGCGCGCCGGCGTAGCCCCACTTCCATGAGAGGGTCATCCCGACTTGCGGCGTCACCGGCGGGTCGCGCCCTTCGGCCGTGCCGCTGCTGATGCCGCTGCCGAACGCCTGACTCGCGCGCAGCCGGATGATACCGCGCCAGGGCTTGCCGTCGAGCAGGGCGGTGGCGATCGGCGTGCGGGTATAGGCAGCGATGAGGGCGGCGAGCGACATCGCCGGTTACGCCTCGGCCGTGGGCTGCGCACGGGCCGCGATTGCTGCGTGGATGCGCTGCCAGTCGTCGTCGGTCAGCTCGGCCTTGTCGAGCAGATCGGCAACCTCCGGCAGCTCATGTGCCGGATAGTATTTCCACCCGTCTGCGCAGGGGGTGGCGTAGTGCCAGTAGGCCCCGTCCGCGACCACACCAAACGCAAGCCTCATCCCCATCAGTGCCTCCTTATGGCCTCAATTCGAACAGTAAGTCTATCCAAAAATCAGAATAATCGCCGCTGTTCTGCGGCGCCGCCTTGAGCAGCGTCACGGTCCCCGTGTGCCCGCGCGTGTTTGACAGCGTGCCGGTGCTCGACCGCGCGGCGACCAATGCCAGGCGATCGGCGGCGCTCAGGCACGACGCACGAAACGCCAGCGGCGGATACACGTCGGCGCCCAGATCGATATAGGCTTGCGCGCCGCCCAGCACGATGTCCTTCGTGTACTGCGGATCGGCGTTGAACCAGGGCGGGAAGTCGTCGCCGTCGATTCGCCGGACGAACGTGACGGCGGCAAAGGTGTAGACGGTCAGGCCGGCAAGGAAGCTCATGGCGCACCTGCCACGGCCGTCTGCGTGCCGCCCGGTGGCAGCACGATCCCGATCGTTGCCAGCTCCTCGGACAGGTCCAGATCCACGCGCTGCTCGATCTCCGACCAGGTGGCGTCAACAAAGGTCTTACCATCGATCTGGAGCGGCAGCGACGTGAGCTGGATTTTGAGGATGAGCGGGATCGTGCTGCCACCGCCACCCGGCAGGGCCGGCAGCCCGCCGCCCCCACGCCCGGCCGCGCCGATGCCGCCCCCGCCGATCGCCGCACCCCCGCCACCGCCACCGCGCGCCAGCCGCGCACGCGCCAGGATCTGGTCCTGGCGCAGATCGGTGCGGGCGTCGATGTCGCCGGTGCCTTCCTGGTTGTTGCGCAGCGTGCGCCCGCGCTGGCGGTCGAAGTCTTCGCGGGCGCGGCGCTGGTCGCGGGCGAAGTCCTCGCCCAGCCGCGCGGCCTCGAAGCGCCGCCCGCCGGCCAGCAGGCGGATGCGCGCCCGGTCGAAGTCCTCCTGCTTGCGACTGCGCCCGACGTCAAAGTCCTCCTGCTGGTCGCGCAGCCGCTCCAGGTTCTCGCGCTGTGTCCGGGCGAGCTGGAGGCCGCTGTTTTGCTCCAGCGTATCGAGCTGGAGGCCGGTGCGCGCGGCGGCGGAGACGCGCTGCTTCGCGGCGCGCTCCTGGATCAGGTTGGTCTCGGCGGCGATCGCCTCGGCCGAGCCGCGCCCGAACTGGCGCAGCTTCGCTTGGAGGATGCGATTGAGTTCGAGCAGCTTTTGGGCGTGTGTGCCGGTCGCCAGGATCTGGGCGCTGCGCGCGGCGGCGGCATCGGCGGCGGCGGCTTTGGTCGTGTCAGCGGCACTGCCGCCCACCCCGCTAGCGGCGCCAATGCGCTGCTGCGCGCTGATGAGCAGCTCGGCTTGGCCAGTCGTAATGCTTAGTTTTCGTGCGAGTATGTCGGCCTGATTGCCCTCGCCGAGCATTCCCTGTGCGGCGGCGAGGGCTGTGCGTGCGATGGAGCCCTGCGCAACCTGGAGATCTTGGCTTTGCGCCGCCGCATATTGACTCTGAAGCGCGGTCCTTTCGATGCGCTCGGCGTAGGTTTCAATGGCTTGCATAGCGAGGATCGACTCGCGTCGCCCGTCGCCGATGCGAACGTTGAGTTGATCGTGCGCGATCTGGAGGTTGCCGATCGCGCTGCGTTCATCGTCAAACGCACCGCCCAGGCGTTGCGTTGGGCCGATCGTGGTATCTGTGGTTCGGCCCAGGCTATCAAGTCCGTTCACGATGGCGCTCAACCCAGCGACCTGCTCTGAAACGGCCTCGCCCAGGAAGCTACCGACCTTCGTTTTGACGTTCGTCCAGCCGGCGTCAAGACGCTCCAGTTTCGCCACCTGGCTGTCAATGGCCCCGCCAGTGGTGGCCATTGTCTCATTGCCCTGGCGCAAGACCTCGTTGATCAGCGCCTGCTTCTTTTCCTGGTCCGTCAGTGCCTCAACGGTCTTGCCGACGCTTGCGGCGTATGCCTTATTGACCGTCTCTGCCTTGACCATGACCCCGATGTTATCGAGGATGAGCCGCGATCCACGGCCGAGCCCCGTCACGAGACTATCAAAGGCATCCGCCGTACTAATGCCCATCTGCTGCGCACGATCGCGCGCAATCGCCAGCAGCGGCGCAAGCTCGCGCGCGCTGCCGGCCACGCCGAGCAAGTTCGCCTTCAGTGCCGCTTGCTCAAGCGCGGTATCGCTAATCGTGCCCCCGCCGCCCTTGCGCAGCGCGTCGATCGAAATGCCAAGCTGATTAAAGCGCGCGCGTGTTTGCTCGGCCTGCGCGCCGAGCTTGATCAGTTCGCCCGCTTCGCCGATCGCCTTGATTGCTACGGCCGCAATCGCCGCTGGCCCGACAATGCCGAGGATTTGGCCTTTCAGCGCACCACCAATCTGATCGCCGAACGATTGCGTCGCCCGCTCTGCCTGCTGGGTCACGCTGGTGTGTTGTGCCAGCAGATTGTTATACCGGACCGTGTTGGGCTCGGCGCCTCTAAGCTGGTTGTTGATTAGGAACAGCGCCCGCTCGTGCTCGCCCGAGGCTCTGGCCGCGCGGATCTCGCTATCGCGCAGCCGTTCCAGGCCGGATGACGCCCGCGCCGCCGCCGCGCTCTGCTGGGTGAGCGCCGCCGCCTGGCCACCGCCGCCACCCGTGCCGATACCGGAGGGCGCGCCGATGCCGGCCGCGTCGCGCTTGATGGCGGCGAACAGCGCGCGCAGCTCGGCCGCCGCGCGCTTGGGCTGCTCGACGTCGAGGATATAGGAGGCATGGGCACTGCCAGCG
>Ga0070696_100000076_pt1 | contig 48224 bp, 70 predicted proteins | sample KBSK1253metaG_FD_65474 | JGI IMG/M metagenome (GOLD analysis project Ga0070696, IMG submission 65474) | Corn, switchgrass and miscanthus rhizosphere microbial communities from Kellogg Biological Station, Michigan, USA - KBS K1-25-3 metaG | ecosystem: Host-associated > Plants > Roots >... | reverse complement strand
ACGAGGGCGGGCAGCTGGCCTTCACCCGAATAGTGGAGAAGTCGGGCCACCGCACCGTGCGCGCGATCTTCCAGCCCGGAATCGATGAAAACTCCGAGGGCCAGGCGGTGATCGACGAAGTGGTGCGGCTGGGCTGCACCTACGAAGGCATGCATCCGGGGTACATCGCGATCGATATCCCCCCTGCTGTCGAGCTGATGCAGGTCGCCGCTTATCTTACCGACCGCGGGGTCCAATGGGAGCATGCGGATCCTCGATATTCTGAGCTGTACCCGGGCGAGGAGTAGGGTGGCATCGTGGGTGGCGCCGGCTTGAGGGTCTGCGGCTGATGCGCACCTCGACAGGCGGTCGCACGAGGAGATTCGGGCATGGGCATGTATCTGAGCCTCGCATCGCTCAGTGATGCAACAATCAGCCGGTTACACGCCGACCCGCCGCTCGTCTGGCAGATCATCGCCCCGGATGATCCGGACGCAGTCGCGAGAGCCCGCCCCGCTCCGAGCCGTCCCGGCCTGCTCGCGCGACTGCTCGGGCGTAGGCCGGTTGAGATGCCCCCGCCGGCCCCGGCCGCCTCCTTGGTCCTCGCGGACGGTGAGGGAGAGGTCCTCGACCTAGACAAAGCCTGGCACGGCCTTCATTACCTGCTCACCGGGACTGCCTGGGCAGGCGACCCGCCGCTGAACTTCCTGCTTGCTGGTGGGCGTGAGGTGGGAGACGAGGAGATCGGCTTAGGGCCCGCACGTACCTTCACGCCCAGCGACACTCGGGAGCTCGCCGACGCGCTCGGCGCGCTGAGCGACGAGCTGCTGCGGGCGCGCTTTGCACCCAGCGAGATGATGCGCCTCGAAATCTACCCGGAGATCTGGGATCGTGACCCTGCCGAGGACGACACCCTCGGCTATCTGACGGAGTCTCTGGGGCAGCTCCGGAGCACCTTGGCGACTGTGGTCGCCCGCGGGCATGGCTTGCTCGTGACCATCACCTAGATGCGCCGCCAGACACGCGCACTTGAAGGCATGAATGCCCCGATTTGTCCGCGACATTGTTGGAGGTCTGTTCCTCCTTTTGGCAGGCTGTCAACCCAGGGTTGATGTGGCCACCGCCACGCGGGACCTGCTCAGGACGGACCGGGCTTGGGCAACGCTGGCCGCCGCCAACGGACCGGTGGACAGTGTGGTGGCCTATTGGACGTCCGACGCCCGCGTAATCCTCACCGGACAGCCGGTCCTGGTGGGTACCGACGCCATTCGCCAGATGGTAGCTGGTACACGCGCCGTTCCTGGGTTCCACATCTCCTGGACTCCGGACTCGGCGGTCGTCTCTCCGAGTGGGGATTTTGGCTACACCTACGGCACGAATCGGATTACGGCCCCCGATTCCACCGGAACTCTTCGCACAGCCGTGGGCAGGTACATCACCGTCTGGCGGAAGGAACCCGACGGTCGGTGGCGGTGCTCCGTTGACATTTCCAACGAGGGGCCGGCGTCGGCGAATGCCTCGCCCGAGTCGCGATAGGCCGCGCACGCTTCTCGACGACTTGTTTCCCACGTACGACGTCTCTTCGCGCCACACCATCTGGGCCGCGCGGTGCTCCGCCGTCGAGCGCGGGCCGGAGCTCCCGATTCGCTCCGCGCCAGACCCGGAGCATGCGACCGCAGATCTCCCCGCCGCTTGGTGGCCGGCGATAGGCCGAAAGCTCGTTGCGGCACCGCCCAAGTCCGTTGGTGAACGGCGAAATGCCGATGCTGCTCGGCGAAATGCCGATGCGGTAGGGCGAAATGGCGATGCTGTGCGGGGAAATGGGTGTGCTGTGCCGGGGGAGGTCGATGCTGATCGACTTGATGACGATGCTGTAGGGCGAGATGCCGATGCTGTACGGCGGCATGGCGACCCTATCGGCCCTCTCGGCGTCGCGGAACCGCATCGCGCCGTCGCGGAACCGCCCATTTAACCGCTGCTGCCCCCCAACGCGATACTGAAACGCCCGATGCCGACCCGGAAACGCCCGATGCCTATCCGGAAACCCGCCACGTCCTCCCGAAAAAACTTGCGGCGATGCGATTCCCCGGCACGTCGACCCTGAAATGGTTTGCGGGCACCCGGAAGGCCGATATGGAGACGCGGCAGCGGAAGAGCTGAGTCCGGCGCGCTTCAGCAGAACCCGGAAAGCCGAGGGGTGAACCCGGCGGCCGAAAACTGAACCCTGAAGCCCGACACGGGAGGCCGGAAGCCCGACACGGGAGCCGGGACGGCCGCCACGTGGTCGCGGTCAGATGGCCCCTGCACCCGGCAGACCTCCGATAGCGACGTTGCGGCTGAACTTCCCCGCGAGCTAGCTTTTCCGCGGTGACTGTTCCCCAGTCTTCCGCTCCCACCCCTCCCATCGGGCCCGGCACCGTGCTCGGCCGATACCGTCTCGTCGAGTGGATCGGCGAGGGCGGGATGGGAGAGGTGTGGAAGGCGCACGATGCCAACCTGGACCGGCTCGTCGCCATCAAGATGCTCCGGCGCGGTGTTCTGGGTGACGCCACGGCCCGGGGGCGCTTTCGTCACGAGGCCCGGGTGCTTTCCCGCCTCTCCCACCCCGGTGTCGCTACCGTCTATGATTTCGATTCCCAGGACGAGCACGAGTTCCTGGTCATGGAGTACGTGCCCGGCGGCACCCTCGAGTCGCGGCTCGCGGCCGGCCCGTTTCCGCTGGAGACCGCACTCCAACTGGGCGCGGCAATAGCCGACGCCCTCGAGAATGCCCACCGGCAGGGAATCCTCCACCGCGATCTCAAGCCCGGCAACGTCATGCTGACCGCCGAGGGCCAGCCGAAGATTCTCGATTTCGGGTTGGCCGTGCTCCTGTCCGGGGGAAAGGCGACCGGACGGTTGACCGATTCGGGTGCCATCGTCGGCTCGGTGCCGTACATGGCGCCGGAGCAGATCTTCGGCGAGGCCGATGATATCCGCACCGATGTTTATGCTCTCGGCGTGGTGCTGTTCGAGATGGTCACGGGGCAGCGCCCCTTCTCCAAGGATCGCCCCGAAGCCTTGATGTTCGCCATCATCAACAACGCGGCACCCACCGTGCGATCGATCCGTCCCGACGCCCCGGCCGAGCTCGATCGCCTGCTGGCCGAGTGCCTGCAGAAGGATCCCGCCCGTCGCCCGGCCTCGGCAGCAGTGGTCAGCGACGCTGTGCGGCGCATCCGCGAAGGACGGCCCATCTCGACCCCCGCGCTCGCCGCGAGTGACGCGATCCGGGCGATCGCGGTGCTCCCCTTCCGCAACATCTCCAAGGATCCGGCGCAGGAATACTTCGCGGACGGCATGACCGAGGCGATCATCTCGGACCTGGCCCACATCCGGGCGCTCCGGGTGATCTCTCGGACATCGGCGATGAAGTACAAGGGCACCGAGCTGGCGCTTCCAGAGATAGCCCGTGAGCTGAATGTCGACGCCGTGCTCGAAGGCTCGGCGCTGCTGCTCGGCAACCGGGTACGGCTGAGCGTACAACTGATCTCGGCGCGAGCCGATGAGACGGTCTGGGCCGCTCGCTATGACCGGGAGCTCGGGGATGTGCTCGGCCTGCAGAGCGAGCTCGCCGAGACCGTGGCGCGCGAGATCGCGATCAAGCTCACCCCGACGGAAGCAACCCAGCTCGCCAAGCGGAACGCGGTGAACCCGGAGGCACACCTCGAGTTTCTGAAGAGCCGGCATTCCTACTTCGCTGCCTCGCCGCAGGCAGTCGAGGTGGGCCTGCGCCACGCGCGGCGCGCGCTCGAGCTCGACCCGACCCTCGCGCCGGCCTGGTCAGCGCTGGCGGATTGCTACGCCTTTCGTGCGCAGCGCGGCATGGCACCGCCGGCCGAGGCCTTCGCCGAGGGCACCGCGGCGGCGCTGAAGGCGCTCGAGCTGGACCCGTCGCTGGCGGACGCGCACGCGGCGCTGGGCCTCATCCGCTCCCACTCTGGCGACCTGGCCGGCGGGCTCCACGCCCTGCGGAAGGCCGTCGAGCTGAACCCCGGCCTGGCGACCGCGCACGACCGGCTCGGCCGGGTGCTCTACTCCTACGGACGGCATGCCGACGCAGTCGCCGCCATGAGCAAGGCAGTGAGCCTGGATCCGCTCTCGATGTTCATCCGCACCGGCGCGGGGGACGCCCACTACTTTGCCCGCGAGTATGAAAAATCGGTGGTGCACTATCGCATGGCGCTCGAGCTCGACCCGCGCTTCGACGGTGCCCACACCGACCTCGCGCGCTCGCTCGAGGCACTCGGCCGGTTCGACGAAGCCCGGGCCGAATACGAAGAGGGCCGCCGCCTTTCGGGAGGTGTCGCGGGCCCGTCGTTCGGCCTTGCCCACCTTGAGGCGGCCTCGGGCAACACCGCGGAGGCTCGACGCATTCTCGCCGAGTTGACCGAGGCTCGCTCGCGTCGGGTGGTGTCAGCCTGGGGCATCGCGGCCTTGCACGCCAGCCTGGGCGATGTGGATGAGGCCTTCCGCTGGCTCGATATCGCGATCGAGGAGCGAGCCGCGGGAATGATCCTGCTCCGGGTTCATCCTCGATTGGATCCGATTCGGAGCGATCCGCGCTACGCGGCGCTTGTGAGGCGGGTCGGGCTGGAGAGCGCTCCCGAGTGACAGGATGACAACGATGAGCAAGAATGCCAAACCCGCTGGGGCGCAGGTGCGTGCTTATCTCGCAGCGTTGCCGCCCGGTGCCCGAAAACACCTCAAGCAGCTGCGCGCGGCCATTCGCTCCGCGGCCCCCGATGCGGGGGACGGGTTCAGTTACGGAATTCCCGCCTTCAAGCTCGACGGGCGACCACTCGTATGGTACGCCGGCTTCAAGAGCCACAGCAGCCTCTATCCGATGACCGCGACCATCCGGCGGGCTCACGCGGCCGAGCTCGAGGGCTACGAGACCTCAAAGGGCACCGTCCGGTTCCCCCACACGAAGCCTCCTCCGGCAGCGCTCGTGAAACGGCTGGTCAAGGCTCGCATCGCCGAGGTGCAAAAGAAGGGCAGGACATGACCAAGCCACCCATCTCGTGGTTCGTGCGCGCGGTTCTCCTGGTGTGCGTGGTTGCAGTCGGCGGCTGCTCCAAGCACCAGGTGTACGGGCGCCCGGCACCGCGGGATACGGTGCCCTCGGAAAAGTCACCGCCATCACCCGAGCCTTCGCCGAAGGAGCCGGGCGAGGTGCCGGATTAGGCGCACGTGACCACGGGGTGACGTGACCGATTGGGCCGAGTGGAGCCGAGAAGCGGTAGCCGCGATGAATGCCCGCAACCAGCGGTGGGTGTCGCGCTTCGGGTTGGAGCGTGCTCCCTTTCGTTGGGATCTTGCCACGGCGGAGCTGTCGTTCGAGAGAGACGCCGATCATGTCGTAGCTGACCTTTGCCTGGTGGGCACGGCTTCCGAGATGGCAGGCACGTTCCTGTGGGCCTGGGCCAATGATGCCATCCCGGCCGGCGCGAAGCTCGGTCTCGACGCGGTCCGCAGCTTTGGAACTACCCATGATCTCCCGCTGCTCACCACCCCCGAGTGGCCGGGTGGTCGAGCGGAAGGGTTGGAGATGCTGGCGATCGCCGGACGGGTTCAGGATGCCAGCGGCGGGTTCGTCGATAGCGGGGGGGAGGTCCTGTTTTTCTTTACTCTCCATCGATTTCGGGTGCGAAGCCCATGACCCAGAGCATCACAGATCGCCGCAAGGCAATTCAGCTCAAGGCCGCCGTTCCCACCTTCCTCGTGGCCGATGTGGGCGCTACCGCCCGATGGTACGCCGAGACTCTCGGCTTTCGGATCGCGGGCACGGTCCCCGCGAGGGAGCCCTACGTTTACGCCAGCCTGCAGCGCGATGGGGTCGAGCTCATGTTGTTGGGCCTGCCGGCTACCAGAAGCCGGACCTTACCGCCCCGCGCCCTGTGTTCAGCGAGCTCATCGAGTGAGGCATGCTATGCCAGCCTACCGACTTCTCTTTGCGGCCACTCTCTTGAACCTGTTGCTCCTCGGCTACCAGGCAGTCCAACCTCGCGCCGGCGTTGCAGCCTCCCCCAACGCGCCCGGCGTCCTCCGCGGCCGCGCCCTCGAGATTGTGGATGATCGGGGCAGGGTTCGGGCAACGCTTTCGGTTCTCCCGGAGGATCCCAAGGTCCAGTGGAAGGGCAAGCCGTATCCTGAAACGGTGTTGTTGCGATTGATGAGCCCCGACGGAAGGCCCAATGTCAAACTGGGAGCATCGAAGCTCGGTTCGGGGCTGCTGATCGGCGGCGAGTCCGATCCGACATATATCCAGGTCCTGGCGGAGGGGGGCGAAACTACCTTGAAGCTGATCAACCAGAACGGCGTGGAGCGCCTGATCAAGCCCTAGGCCAGCGAATCATACCATGGCAACCGTGAAGGTCACCCGTACTATCAACGCCCCAATGGATCTCGTGTTTCAGACCGTGTCGGACCTGATTCCGCCAGACCCGCGAGCTGAACGGCAAAGTCACGACGATGGACTTCGAGATTACAGAGTACGTGCCCAGCAGGCGGGTGCGGATCCACAATGAGATTCACGATACCGAGTGGGATTCGCTCTTCACCCTCGCCCCATCGGGAGCCGGCACTGTTCTCACCATGTGCATGACTACCCGGAGCCATCGGCTCTTCCCCAGGTTGCTGATACCCGTGGTCTGTCTCTTGATCAAGAAATCAGTGGAGCGAGACTTCGATGCGGTGAAGACCTCCTGCGAGGCATCGGCATGAGCGTTCTGGCATTGTTCGGACTCAGCGTGCTGCTGAGTTTCGTCGCCTTCGGACTGGTCACTCGTCTCTATATCTGGCCCTGGCTCCGAAACCGAGCGCGGGAGGACGCACTCCTGCCACTGGTGGTGCCCCATACGTTTCGGTTTGTCGGACTCAGTTTCCTGGTGCCGGGTGTGGTGTCTCCGTTGCTTCCCTCTGCCTTCGCCGTTCCGGCCGCATACGGCGATCTGGTCGCCACGCTCCTCGCGCTCGCGGCCTCGCTGGCCCTGTCCCGGAGGGTGCCCTGGGCCATTCCGCTGGTGTGGGTGTTCAATGTGTGGGGCGCTTCGGATCTGCTGTTTGCGTTCTATCAAGGCGGGGTTACCGCCCCGCTGGATCCGAGGACGCTCGGCGCCGCGTTCTATATTCCGACGGTTGTCGTGCCACCCCTGCTGGTCACCCATGGTTTGATGTTCTGGTTGCTCCTTCGACCCAGGCAGTAAAGCCGGCGTCACCTGAGAGAGGATGCATGGGACGCTTGCTTCGAGTGCTCCTCGGCCCGCTTCCCGCTACGGTGCTTCTGCTCCCGTTGCTCTTCGCCGGCGGACTTGGCGCAGCGATCGCCTTGATGACCGGCCTCCTCGAGCCGAATCGCACGCCGGCCGAGCGGTGGGGCATGGTGAGCACGAGCGGTATGATCCTGATGTGGGTGGCCGCGGCTGGAGTGGGAGTGCTGGCACTCTGGCTGGTGACTCTGGCCGAAACTCTTGCTGGGCTTAGGCAATCCCCTGGCCGCTGGTTTCTCGCCGCCGGCCTTCTCATCGGATTGGTAGCGGCAGGCCGGTGGCTCTGGATCATGGCGGCGGGTGGGCACGACTATGGCGCACAGACCTGGGCAGTGTGGCTGGGACTCCTGGTTGGGCCCGTCGTGCTCGGAGGCTACTACTTCATCCAACTGCTACGCGAGTAGCCCAAGCACGTGATTGAAGGGAAGGGAAGATGGAAGCCTCTGAGGAAATGTCCTGGGGTCATTACGCCATCAAGGTGAGAAACAAAACCTTCGTCTTCCTCGCGGCTGACAGCGAAACGTTTTCTCTCTCCACCAAGCTTCCCTCATCCGCCGGCGAGGCATTGAAGCTACCGTTTGCATCGCCCACCGAGTACGGCGCCGAAGCGCCTGATCGTGCAACTCGAGAGCACGGCGTCCGAGACGCGCCCCAAGCGGCGGATCCAGAGGTCAAAACGAGCTTGAGGTGCGCTGCACAAGTAGTGTATCCACAGCTACTTGAACACTTGAGCTAGACTTCTTTCTAGGGAGTAGAAGCGGATGTATCGAGTGCGTCAGGAGGACCTGCCGTTCAAGGGCAGCTCTCACCAGTTCGTCGGGGCCGAGCAGGGAGATGTCAACGTGTCCGCGTTCCTGCTCAGTGCCCTGCCCGGGCGAGGTCCTGGGCCTCATCGCCATCCCTACGATGAAGTGCAATTCATTCGGGAAGGTCGGGGACTGTACCTCGTCAACGGCGAGGAATTCGAAGCCGGCGCCGGCGACATTCTGGTCATCAAGGCTGGTGAGATTCACAGCTTTCGTTGCATCGGCGACGCGCCCCTCGTGCAAGTCGACGTGCATCTCAGTCCCCGCTTCATCCAGGAAAACTTGACGCCGCCGGATTCGCCTTGAGACTCGGGATGCTTCGTCACCTCGTCGCCATTGGCCTGCTGCCGTTCACCATGGCGGTGCTGATCCCGGTGTGGCTGGCGCGGCGCAACGGGATCACGTTGGCCGTGGGTGCGAGCCCGGCTCAGATCGCGCTGCAGAGCGGCGGCCTCGCGCTGCTGGGCATCGGACTGCTGTTGTTCGTCTCCAGCCTGCGGCGCTTCGCTACTGAGGGCGAGGGCACCTTGGCGCCGTGGGATCCACCGCGCCGACTCGTCATTCGAGGACCATACCGGTACGTGCGCAATCCCATGATCTCGGGGGTCGTGCTGGTGCTGTTCGGCGAGGGATTAGTGCTCCTGTCTCGCCCTCACCTCGTGTGGGCCTTGATCTTTCTCGGCATCAATGCGGTCTACATTCCGCTGCTTGAGGAGCCGCTTCTCGCCCAGCGGTTCGGCGACAGTTACCAGGAATACTGCAGGCACGTTCCCCGACTCCTGCCGCGTTGGCGGCCGTGGGAGGCGAAACCGTGAGCCTTGAAATGAGGGTCGGGTGCGAGAAGTGTCACGCCGCCCTTGAGCACGGCGATCTCGCCTTCATCTGTAGCTACGAGTGCACCTTTTGCCCCACCTGTGCGGTGACCATGGGGCAGCGCTGTCCCAACTGCCAGGGCGAGCAGGTCCGTCGCCCTCGACGGGCAAGCGGATAGGCTCCTATCCGGAACCCGTACGGCGGGCGAGCGACGGCCCCGTCGCTCGCCCGCGGCAGCACGTCGACATGTAGAGAACCTGCGGCCGGCTCCGACTTCTCTACGCAGGCGCCACTCACGGCGCCCAACCTGAGAGGAGACGAACCATGAGATACATGTTGATGATGCACGCGCCGCGCAGCACGGGGGATTGGGGGGTGATGAACTGGGCTCCAGAGGATCTCAAGGCCCACATCGGGTTCATGCATCGGCTCAACCAGGAGCTCAGCCAGTCCGGGGAGCTGGCCGGCGCCGAGGGACTGGCTCCCCCAGGCCAGGCCAAGATCGTGCGCGCCGGGAAGGAGGGCCTGCCTGCTGTGACCGACGGCCCATTCGCCGAGGCAAAGGAGTTCCTCGCCGGCTACTGGATCGTCGAGGTGGACCGGCCGGAACGGGCCTACGAGATTGCGGCCAAGGCATCCGCCGCCCCGGGACCCGGAGGTAAACCGCTGATCATTCCGATCGAGGTCCGCCAGGTGATGAGCGCCCCGCCCGTCGAGGCGTGACGTCAGCTGCCCATGACTCCAGCGTCGGGCATCTGTTGCGGGAGCTCGCACCGCAGGTGCTCGGCGCCGTGGCGCGCCGGCATGGCGACTTCGCGGCCGCGGAGGACGCGGTCCAGGAGGCGCTGATCGCGGCAGCCACGCAGTGGCCGGTCGAGGGGCTTCCGGTCAATCCGCGGGGGTGGCTCTATCACGTCGCGCTCCGGCGGCTCACCGATCAGGTGCGGAGCGAGATGGCTCGCCGGCGACGCGAGGATGCGGTTGCCAGCGAGGTATGGGCCGACTGGGCCTTCGTCCCGCCGCCGGATGGTGAAGTCGGGGTGGATCAGGACGACACGCTCGTCCTTCTCTTCATGTGCTGTCACCCTGCGCTGACGCCGCCCTCGGCGATCGCGCTGACGCTCCGGGCGGTTGGCGGTTTGACGACCGCGGAGATCGCCAACGCCTTCCTCGTCCCCGAGGCGACCATGGCCCAGCGGATCAGCCGGGCCAAACAGAGCATCAAGGCCTCCCAGGTACCATTCAGTCTGCCCACCGATGAGGAGCGAGCCGAGCGACTGCGAGGCGTGCTGCACGTCCTCTATCTCATGTTCAACGAGGGCTACAGCAGTAGCATCGGACCGGCCCTGCAGCGGGCCGATCTCTCCAATGAGGCAATCCGATTGACCCGCACCCTTCGGGCTCTGCTGCCGCAGGACGGCGAAGTTGCCGGGCTGCTTGCGCTCATGTTGCTCACTGACGCGCGGCGAGCGGCGCGGACCGGAGCGGATGGTGAGCTGATTCCACTGGACGAGCAGGATCGCACGCTATGGGATCAGAGGTTGATCGCCGAGGGGAGCGCCCTCATCTCGGATACCCTGTCGAGGGGATCGAACGGGTCATATCAGCTCCAGGCAGCGATCGCGGCGGTACACGACGAGGCGCAGCGCGCCGGGGACACCGACTGGCCCCAGATACTCGCCCTGTATGGTCTGCTCAAGCAGATGTCGGACAATCCCATGGTGACGCTCAATCATGCGATTGCGGCCGCTATGGTGCACGGGCCGGCGGTGGGCCTCGACCTGTTGAAGGAGCTCGACACCGATCCTCGCATCGGTGGACACTACCGCCTCGATGCCGTCCGCGGGCATCTCCTGGAGATGGCTGGCGAGTACACCCGTGCCATTGGGCACTACCGGGCAGCCGCCGAACGAACCGCCAGCATTCCGGAACGGAACTATCTCGCGACCAAGGCAGCCCGGCTTAGCGGAACGTTGTAGCCGGGTAGTCAGTTTGGCGGGCATACGTCCTGGCTGCGGGCGAGCGGTGGGGCGAACCGCGCAGGTGCGTGGCGAGCGATGAGAGCACTCTCTGGAGGGAAACATGTACGAGCACCGATCACACCGACTCGCCTCGCAGCATCGCTTTGCGCTTCGGCTGGTTCGGCATCTGGCGATATCCACCGCTATCATCGGGGTGTCCTTGATCGGTGGTATCGTCGGCTATGAGCACTTTGAACGGCTGGGATTACGGGAAGCCTTCCTTAACGCGGCAATGCTGCTGGGAGGGATGGGCCCTATTAAGACCGACCTCAGCCCAGCCGGGCAAATCTTTGCCGGCCTCTATGCCTTGTACTCCGGGCTGGTGTTCGTGGTGACGGCGGGCGTGTTGCTGGCGCCGGTCGTCCATCGCTTGCTCCACAGCGTGCACTGCGATCTGGACGACAGGCCCGCCCCCCCACCCGGCGAGCGCCGAACGGCCTGAGACGCCCGGTCAGGAGACCCCTTTGCCCAAGCAAGGACCTCGCTGGCGGTGGACGCCCGGGCGGCTGGCGGCAGCCCTGGTGGCGGGCGCGGCGCTCGCCCTCATCCTCTACGCCAGTACCTTCGTCGTCTCCTACGGCGATCTCTTCCGATCGCGCGACCCGCACCTGGCCTCGGATGTCGCCCGGCTCGCGCCGGCCCGGGTGGCCGCGGTTGACGACATTCGGAGTGTCGAGCAGCTCCAGAGCATTCTGCGAGACGCGAAGCGCCGCGGCCTCAAGGTCTCGATCGCCGGGAGCCGGCACAGCCAGGGCGGCCATACCTACACCGCCGGCGGTGTGGTGCTCAACATGCGCGGGTTCAATCGGGTCCTGGCCATCGACCCTGCGGCGAAGACCGTCACGGTAGAGAGCGGGGCCACCTGGGACGAGGTTCAGCGGGCGATCGCGCCCCGGCGATTGGCGCTCAAGGTCATGCAGTCTTCCAACATCTTCACCGTGGGCGGCACTCTGAGCGCCAACGCTCACGGCCGCGACCTCGATCTGATGCAGGTGGTCGACGTGGTCGAGCGCTTTCGGTTGCTGCTGGCGGACGGGAGCGTCGTCGAGGTGAGCCGGGAGCAGAATCCGGAGCTCTTCTCGCTCGTCATCGGCGGCTACGGCATGTACGGCGTGATCCTCGATGTCACCCTTCGGGTGACGGGGGACGAGCTCTACGAGCAACAGGCCGTCTCCCTGGACTACACCGCCTTCCCGGAGTACTTCGCCAAGCGGATCAAGCCGGATCACGACATCGCCCTGATGCTGGTGCGTCCGTCGATCGACCCCGATCCTCGCTCCTTCCTGCGGGAGCTGGTGCTGGTAACCTGGCGCCGCGCGGGAGCCGGCCGCGCTCCGACGGACTCCTCCGCGATGTTCCAGCTCACCGAGGAGGCTCACGTCTGGCGGGACCGATTCTTCCTCGGCCTCTCCCGTCGCTTCGATTGGGCCAAGTCCCTTCGCTGGCGCTTACAGAAGCGGGTGGAGCTCGGCGCGGGCGAGTCGCGGCTGGTCTCCCGCAACAATGCCATGCGGCCGCCCCTGGCGCCTCTCGAGCTGCTCCAGTATCACTCCAGCCACGACACCGACATCATCCAGGAGTACTACGTCCCGGTCGAGAATTTCGTCCCCTTCATGGACCGCTTTCGCGAGATCCTGCGGCGGGGCAGAATGAATGTCCTGAGCTCGACCGTGCGCTACGTCGCCCCCAATGCCACTCCGGTCCTCGCCTATGCGCCCCAGCGAGAGACCTTCGCCATCATCCAGATGAGCAATGTTGGGCTGTCGGCAGAGGCACAGGCTCACGCCCGGGCGGTGACCCGTGAACTAGTCGACGCGGCAATCCAGAATGGCGGGACCTACTATCTCACCTATCAGTTGTATCCGTCTGCCGAACAACTGCATCGGGCCTACCCCAACGCTCAGCGTGCCTTCGAACGCAAGCGGTTCTACGATCCCGAGGAGACCTTCACCAGCCAATTCTACCAGATGTATGGGCACACCCAGCCGCACTGATGCACCAAAGCGGCCCAGGCGATGGCGGGCCGTGCTGGCCGGGGTTGCAGGCCTCCTGCTGCTGGCAGGCCTCTACCTCTTCGGCTACGAGCCGCCGTACCGGGGCACCCTCGTGGCTCGGCCGGCACGCACCCTGGTATTCGCCCACCGCGGATTCGGCGACCTCGGGCCGGACAACAGCCTCTACGCCGTTGAACACGCCCTCGAGGCCGGGATGGACGGGGTAGATGTCGACGGCCAGCTCACCCGTGATAGCGAGCTGGTCATCTTCCACGACTTGAGCGTCGATCGGCTCACCTCGGGTATTGGCCGCGTGCGGGAGAAGACCCGGGCGGAGATGCTCGCGCTCGATCTTGGACCCAAATACGACCCCTCGATCCGCGGCGCGCAGGTCCGAACCTTCGAGGACTTCGTGCGCACTATGAAGGGGCACGGGATCCTCATGGTCGAGCTCAAGGTGCCTGGCGCGAAGCCCACCGGGATCGAGCAGCGCGCCGTCGACGTCATCCGCAAGTACGACGCCCATCGCGACGTGGTGCTCAGCTCCTTCAATCCCCTGGTGCTCCGTCGGGTAAAGCGGCTCGATCCGAAGGTCCGGACTGCCTTCATCTTCATGGACACCAACTGGAACCCAGAGCTGCTGGCCGAGATCAAGCCCGGCGACCGGGTCGATCTGCCGTGGCCGCTGCGACAGGAGTTCATTCGGCGGGCGGTGCGCAAGCTCGTCCGCCCCGACCTGCTCAGCATCAACCAGGCGGTGGACCACGCGGTCATCGATCGGCTGCTCGCGAAGGGATGGCCGGCGTTCATCTGGACGCCGGACAGCGATCAGGATCTCCGCTCTGCATTGTCCAAGCGGCCGTACGGCGTGATCTCCAACCAGCCGGTTCGCGCCAAGCAGCTGCGTGACCAGCAGCGATGACCATGGGCCTCATTGGGCTCTCGATCCATGAGCCGGACGTCGCCCTCACCGATCTCGGTTTGGCGATCCTGGGGGGCTACTTCGGCTGGCGTTTGAAGAGGAGCCTCGACGGCAAGGGCCAAGGGGAGGGGGCGGCGCTCCGCAGGGCGGGACTCATCATCATGCTCGGGCTGGCGAGCGCGGCGCTCTTCGGCGCGGTCTTCCACGCCTTCTTCCCCGCCAAGACTGCGAGCCCGCCTGGCCGGATCGCGTGGATTCCCGTCGTGCTTTCCATTGTGACAGTCGCGGCGACCTTGCTCTGGCTGGCGCTCTCCCTGCTGGTGCCGCGGCTGTCCCGGGGCATCACCCGTGGCCTGCTGCTGGTTTATTGCCTGAGCTTCGCGGTGGTCGCCTTGTTGGTGGACGACTCGTTCGGCGGCATCGTTCGATTCTATGGTCCCGTCCTCATCCTCATCCTCATCGCTGCCGTTGCTCAGATGGCTCGCACCCGCAGCGCGGCGTGGGCGCTCATCGCGGGAGGTTTCGCCATCTCCATCGTCGCGGCGCTGCTCCAGCAGGCCGGCGTCTCGATTCACCCGCGCTACTTCAACCACAACGCGGTGTACCATGTCGTGCAGGGCATCGCGCTGGTACTGCTATACTACGGATTTCTTCGAGCGGATGGATGGCGAAACGCGCTCCGGTGACTCTGGCGACCACGACTGACCTCCGCGACGTCCTGGAGCAGGCATGGCGGAGGGGAGCCCCGCGCAAGCTGGTTGCGGAGTACGATCGGAGGCACGGGTGTTGACCGTCACTTGCCTCCTCGTCTCGATCGCGCTGGTCGTCATCCTGACTCGTGCGTCGGCCGCTGCCGCACCCCTGGATTCGGTCGAGCGACTCTATCTCTTCGCATCGCCCGTACCGGTCGTGGTGGCGTTCGTTCTGCCGGGTGCTATCAGTTCTCTGATGGATGGCCCCGGAAGCACCCGACCTTGGGGTGTATGGCTCAGCGCCGCGGGAGGGTGGCTGAGCCTGGCGATGGTCCTGAGCGGCGTCGTGCTTCTCGCCCGGCGCCAGGCGCGCGACGACGGGTGGGACCGGCGGCTTCTCCTCGGACTGCTGGTGGCCGCCCTTCCCGCTGTATTGATTGGACTGGTGGTCCTGATGTATGCCCTGATATGAGCCGGCCGTACCACCGGAAATCCCCATGACGGACTTGGCATCTCCCCAGGATATCCAGAGGGCAGCGAGCTATCAGGAGCAACTCGTCCCTGCGCTGATGGATGAATGGGCACCGCGGGTCGCGGCGGCCGCCGGCGTTCGCCCAGGTGACCGGGTGCTCGACGTTGCCTGCGGCACGGGGGTGCTCACCCGTGAGGTGGCCAGACGCGCTGGTCCCCATGGAGCCGCTACCGGCCTGGATCTCCATCCCGGGATGCTCGCTGTCGCCGCGCGGCTGAGTCCCGGCATCCGATGGCAGCATGGCAGCGCACAGGCGCTGCCATTTCCCGACGCCTCGCTGGACGCGGTAGTCAGTCAGTTCGGCCTCATGTTCTTTCCGGAGCCCGCCGGCGCCCTCCGGGAGATGATGCGGGTGCTGGTACCTGGCGGCCGGCTTGCTGTCGCGGTCTGGGGTTCCCTGGTTGACACGCCGGCGTATGCGGCGGAGGTGGCTCTGGTTGATCGTCTCGCGGGGACCGCGGCGGCAGACGCGTTGAGGTCTCCTTTCATATTGGGAGAGCCGGGCCGATTGGCTCAGCTCTTCAGTGCGGCCGGGATCACCGGAGCGACGGTGGCACTTCAGCAAGGTCGGGGGAGCTTCCCCAACATCCGGAGCATGGTGGAGGTGGACGTCCGGGGCTGGCTCCCGATCATGGGTGTCATCCTCGAGGAACAGCTAATCGGGGAGATTCTTCGACAGGCCGAGGCGGAGTTGAAACCATTTGTCACCGATGAGGGTATGGCAGTGGTCTTTGCTTCGCCGGCGGTTCTGGCGACGGCGGTGAAAACTTGAACTGTGAGGGTTGACGTGAAGTTCATGCTACTGATCTATAACGATCCCAGCCTGCTCGACGCGCTGCCGCAGCGTCAAGCGGATGCGATGATGCGCGAGTGCCTCGGCCACGCGGACGAGCTGCGCCAGCAGGGACACCTGATCGAGAGCCAGATGCTCGAGGGGACTGAAACGGCAAAGGCGGTGCGCATTCGAAGCGGGCGCACTGGGGTGACCGACGGGCCGTTCAGTGAGGCCAAGGAAGTCCTGGGCGGCTTCAATCTGATCGAAGCCGAAGATATGGATGAGGCGGTCCGGATCGCGGAAGAGTTCCCCTGGGCTCGCACCGGATGTGTGGAAGTTCGCCCCGTGCGCGACATCGGCGCCGTTCGGCGGCGGGTCAACGACTCCAGCTCACCCGCGGCGTAAGTGGGTTCGACCAGTATGAAGCCTGTTGTCCCGTCCGCCGGGGCAACCCGGATCAGTCCGAAGCGAGTCGTCGTCGTGGGACTAGGGCTCGTCGTGACCGGGGCTGCCGTCGGCAGTGTCTGCGGTGTGGTGGCGATCTCGCTGCTGCTGGGTGTCGGGGGGAGGCTGCCCGATGCCAGTCTCGCCATGGTCGCGGGCCTATTCGGGGGCGCCCTGGGCGCCGTGCTGGGACCGGCGGCAGGATTCTCCATCCTGCGCCACGTTCCGCTGGGCCGGGCCATCGGGTGGACAGCGCTGGGGGCAATCCTTGGCGGCGTGATCGGCGCGCCGCTCTCGATGGGCCTGATCGTGGGTCCGGTGGTCGGCTTTGGCGTTGCGGCGCTCGCGCTCTACGCATCGGTGCGCCGCTCCCGGAAGACCGGAGGATGAGTGCGACCTGTCCTTACGCTGCTGCTGCTCGGCTGCTTCGTTTGCATGGCTGACGCGCAGACTCCTGCCAACGCGGGGCGTCCCCGCCTACCGCTCGAGCTACTCCCTGACACCCTGGCCGTGTGTCGTCTGGCATCCGATGCGGCGGTGCCTTCGTGGGCTGCGGGCTCCCAGGGCTTCGTGACCATCAGCCGCACCCGGGAAGAGCTCTCCATCACCACGACCCAGGCGAATGTCCCACCGGGCGTCAGGTGCGAGCGCGACTACCGCGCGTTGCGGGTGCGCGGTCCCCTGCCGCTCGACCTGATCGGGATCCTCGCCGCCATCGCCGACCCGCTGGCCGCGGCCGGCCTCAGCATCTTTGCGATCTCGACTTTCGATACTGACTATGTCCTGATAAAGAGCGGAGATCTGGAGGCGGCCGTGGCCGCATTGGAGCGAGCCGGACATCACGTCAACCACTGATGCCGAGTGGATTGCGCGATTACCGCTTCTGGTGGGCTCTCTTCGTCTTCTTCGGCGTCCTCGCAGTGATGGTGGTGCAGCGCCGGTATGCCTGGTGGCGTCGAGCCAGGAGTGCCCTCGAGGGACTCCCGGCTGAGTTGCGCGCGGAGCAGGCGCGGCGGCTGGTGGTCGAGGGCTGGCGCCTCGTGCTGATGACGAGCAGCATCGTGGTGATGACCGGGCTCGTCTTCGCCGCCCTGCTCGGGGCGCCGCCGGCGCTGGTGGTGGCCCTCCGGTTCCTGGCCGTTCTGGGGGTCTTCCTGGTTGTCGTGCTGACTATGCGACTGTAGATCGGGGAGGACCGATGGAGTACAAGTCACCTGTCCGTCTGTTGGGTCTTCCGTTGGTACACTTTGCCACCGGTCGACTCGAAGCCGGCAATTATCGTCGCGGTATCGCCCGCGGTTGGGTAGCGATTGGGGATATCGCATTCGGCGGGTTGTTCGCGGTGGGTGGCATCGCGGTCGGCACCATTGGCGTTGGGGGCTTGGCGTTGGGAGGGATTGCCGTGGCCGGCCTCTCGATAGGGATCGCTGCGGTAGGCGGGGAGGCCATCGGATTGGTCGCAGCGGGCGGGGCCGCCATCGGCTGGACCGCAGCCGTGGGCGGCTTGGCGATAGCCCGAGAGTTCGCTCTCGGTGGTGCGGCCTTCGCGCCTCACGCCAACGACGGAGCGGTCCGCGAGTTCCAACAGCCGCTCGGTCACCTCGCGGCGACGGTTTGGCATCGGGCGGGCTGGTTAGGACTGCTCCTCCTTCTTCCGATCGCCGTGGGGCTGCGAGCAGGGCAGGAGGATGCCTAGCTTTGGGACAACCATCTTGCGACCAGGAGTAGCCAGTGAGTGATATCTCCTTTCAGCTCGCTCAAGTGAATATCGGTCGTGCCCGCGGCGAGATGACCGACCCGGTAATGGCGGAGTTCGTCGCCTGGCTGCCGGAGATCAACGCCCTGGCGGATCAGACTCCCGGCTTCGTGTGGCGGCTCCAGACCGAGGATGGGGATGCGACCGCCGTACGGCCCTACGATGACACGCGCATCCTGATCAACATGTCGGTCTGGGCCGATCTGGCCGCGCTCAGGAATTACGTCTTCCGGAGCCCGCATGCCGCCGTCATGAGACGTCGCCGCGAATGGTTTGAGCGCTTCGAGCGGATCTACGTGGCGCTCTGGTGGGTGCCGGCCGGCCACCACCCCTCGGTCGGCGAGGCGGTCGAGCGGCTCGCCCACCTTGATCAGCACGGTCCGACCGCGTTCGCCTTCAGCTTCGCAGAGCCTTTCGGGCCCGATGGTGCTCCCCTGCCACGCGAGGGCATCACCCGAGATGATGCCTGCCCCGCCACCTGACTCGCGAAGGGTCCAGTCGCGTGGGTCGTCGTGATCTAATGAGGTCCTCCAGACTGGGCGGCCTGCTTCTGCTGCTGGGCATCGTTTCCATCACCGGTTGTGACGAGTCCTCGGAGATCACGCCACCGGCGACGCCACCGGGATATCCTCTCGCGTACGTCATGCAAGACTGCGCCCCGTGGGATGGCCCAGCCCTCGCCATCGTGCTCACCTCCCAGCCTCTGGATAGCCTCGAGACGGTGCGCCCGTTGTTGCGATTGATGATCTACCCCCGGGGTGAGTCCATGCCGGGCCACACCTATCGGTGGCCGGCGCAGCCGGAGATGGCAGCGGCGTCCCGCTGCACATCGGCGGATTCCTGCGAGGCGGCCACGGCCGGGCAGGTCACCTTGAGAGTGGTGCGCCCAGATACCTTGGTCGAGGGCCGCCTTGCTCTGCGCTTCGCCAATGGAGAGAAGATTATGGGCGGCTTCCGAGCCGCATGGTTGAGGCGCCGTGCGATGTGTGGCTGAGGCGTCGCTGCTTCTGCCGCGACAAACGTTGGTGGCGGTTCTGGAGGTGATAGAGCAACGGTGCAAATCAGGCGAAGCGGCGGCCAGATCATGATCCGGGACCGGCCGGCGCCTTTCTGGGCGTTGGGAGCGTTTCTCCTGCTGGGCGGAGTCGTGTGCATGGCGATGCCACTGGGGCTCGCCTCCAATGCCGCTGATCTGGAGCCCTGGGAGCGCCTGGCCAGCTTTGGAGTTGGGTTGGGCGTGAGTGCAGGGGCCCTATGGTGGCTGGGACGCAGCCCGGCTTCGCGGGTGGAACTGGATCTGACGCGCTCCCGAATATCGGTGGTGCGTCTTGGACTATTGGGCCGGCAGGTGCGTCAGTTGGCATTCGCCGAGCTGGACAAGGTCGAAGTCGAGGTGGGCGCAGATGGTGACGGTGACACAGTGTGGCGTCCACGGGTACGCCTCCGGAGCGGGGAGCACGTGTTGTTATCGGAGTTATGGAGTCATGACCCGCGTGAGACGGAGGAGGTGGTATCGGTCGTGGCGGGAGCGTGCCGGCTCCCGTATGGGTTCCCTCAGGCTGTCGTGCCTCGGGGGAAGACCTAAACGCTTTCCTTTCTCAATGAGGCCTCCTTGTCAACGCACCTGTCTGGGCTCGTCACTGGTATCGCGATCGGGTTGCTGGTGGCCTGGGTGTACTTCCTGATCTGGAGGATACGGTACACCTCGATCATTCGCGCCGATGCGATCCAGAGGAGTCAGGCCGTGACCATGGGAAAGGTGCATGAACAACTGATCCCATATCTCCCGGATTTCCCCTACAATCCCAAGGACGTTCGCTTTCTCGGCAGCCCGATTGATCTGGTGGTGTTCGATGGGCTTGCCGCAGGTCGGCTCCAACGCATCGTATTTCTGGAGGTGAAGACCGGAGCCGCCGGCCTGACCAGTCGCGAGCGGTGCGTGCGCGATGTGGTTCAGGCACGCGAGGTGGAATGGGCCGAGCTCAGGGTGGCTCGGTCGTTCGCCACCACTGACTGAGCGGATAGCCATGGGTCCGATGCCTCTTCGCGACCGGAGTTGAGAGGTATGAACCAGGTCTTTCGGGCCATGGCCATTTTCATCGAATACCCCTTCATGGCTGGCCTGATCGGGCTCCTCCTGGTTGGTCTGGGTCGCTGGGCTGGCCGTAGGATTGTACTAGCCGTCGGTCTGATCTGGCTGCTCTATGCCGTTTATGAGACCGGCATGCAGCAGCGGTGGCTGTGCAGCGGCGAGTGCAATATCCGAGTCGATCTCCTGCTCATTTATCCGCTGTTGCTCGTGGCGTCCGCGGTAGCGGCCGTCAGCCTCCTGCGTGCTGGTCGAGGGCGCCCGGGATGATGGTCCGCTCCGTCGAGTTCCGGGTGTTGACGACCACTACGAGGTCGTGGCCGCTCCAACCTGATCCGCTTGGCGGGCTAATGAAAGCGAACCTTCGGCCTCGCTCCGGGGATCACGTAGTGGCCGGTGGACCGGGTCAGCGCCGATAGTGCCCACCAAGGATCGGAGATACTCCGGTGCGCTCACCCGCTCGAGCTCGGCGCGCGCATGCTCCAGCCGCCCCGCGATGCCCAGCCGCTTGGCCTCCTCGTGGTGGCCCGCGCGGGTCAGAAACTCGGTTAGGCTCCGCACGTGACGCTGCCACAGCGCGACGTCCCGCTTCTGCTTGATGGCCAGACGTTCCTGATACCACTCGCTCGCCAGTAGCGCCTCCCGGGTGAACAGGGCCCTGATCTCGGGGTGGCTGGCGTCTTTCCCCTCGTAGTCGCCGTGCGCCATGATGTGCAGCAGCGCCTTGAGGGGAGGGCAGGCGTCCTCGATGGTCCCGTCGGCGAAGTAGGCGCTTGCCACTCGCTGCTGCGCCTCGACGATGTTGTTTACCCCGTCGGCGAAGACCGCTGCATCCTGGATCTCGGGCTTGAGAATCTCTTCGGTTAACACTGCCGTGGGGTTGTCGAATACCCGTCCGAAAAAGTTGTGCACGAACTTCGCAGTGATCCGATAGCCAAGTCGGCTGGCGCGCACCTTCTTCCCGGCGAACTCGTAGTCCTCCAGCTTCTCCAGATGTCCGGCCTTGATCAGCCGCTGGGGGTCGCGCTCATGGGGAAACAGCCGGCACCAGATCTCGGGAATCAGCAGGCTGATGTCGTGATCCACCCGGTAGCGGGGACCGATGTAACCCGCGGCCGAGCTGAACCCGGCGTAGCCGGTGAGCAGCATCGAGACTAGCGCGTTGTTGAGATCGGCCGTCGCCGCGAGCGCGTTGAACGGGCCTTTCGTGAGCGCGCCTTCGGAGCCGGCCCCGGTCGTGCTCGGCGAGGTTCCCGTGAGCGAGCACACGTAGTCCATGAACAGCTCGGGCAACTCCTGGTAATGGATCGGCCCGTACACGCAGAGTGGCCGGATGCCCTCCTCGGGTCGATTGTTGCGGCGCCCCGAGAGCACACTGATCACCGGGAAGAGCACCGGCGCGTGGAACGGTAGCCGTCGATTCAGCCGCGCTCCCATCTCCGCCACGTAGCGATCGCGCGGACGAGCGAGGTCCGGCCGCAGCTGCAGATAGCGCGGGTTCTTGCTGGGCTTGCCGCCGATCAGCCGCGGCTGGGCCGAGCAGATCGCGAACCCCTCGTCGGTCCGAGCCGCGTTCCGGGTCACGTGCTCGCGCATCGGTTGGGTGAAGGCGTCGTGCACCGCCACGTCCTCGACGATCCGCTGGGCATCCTCCGGTGTGAGCGGCTGAAAATTGGAACAGAATAGACCCGGCCCCGCCATGTCTTCTTCGGTTTGCCGGTCCAATCCTGGATGGATTGCGTCGTCCGGGCGCTGGAACAGCCGGAACTCGCAGTTCTGCGCCAGCTTCAGGCTGGGATGCCCGTCGTACTCACCCGGAAGGCCCACCAGTCGCCGCGCCGGTACCACGACCGACGCGGTGATGTCGTCCTCCATCTGCACCTTGTCGGCCGCGACAAAGTCCTGCCGCAGCTTGTACGTCCGCCAGGCGCCGTTCTCCTCCCGGCCGATCCGGAGATAGGTCGCGACCAAACGGCGCCCCTCGTACTTGAGCTCGTGTCCCGGCGCGCCGTTGATGATGTCCACGCTGAAGTGGCTGCGCCAATCGTCGCCCCACTCCGGGCGATAGAACCGCTTAATGACAAACACGAGTGCCCGCACGTGATTGGGGATGCTCTCGAGCCAGGCATTGTACTCCGGAGTAAACTCCGCGGGATTAGGGGTGAACAACTTGATCACCGAGCCCAGTGAGCGATCGGGTGAGAGAATCGGCCGGGAGAATGCGCGACTATCACCCGTGCGTAGCTCGGGCAGGCGCGCGTCATCGAAACCCCGATCGAAGATCGCCTGCACCTGCGCCATGTCGTCCTCGAAGTTCCCCACGTAGAACGAGCCGGGGAGCACGGCATCCACCAGACTCTTGCTGATCTCCGACTTTCCCCCGCCGGAGACGGTGCACGGCTTATGGCAGAACGCCCCCTCCGGCACGGTCCCGATGAGGCGCCAGCTCGGCGCCGCGCGGTGCTTGGCCATGCGGATCTTGTAGCCGCTCGGGTGGATGTAGATCCTGCCGGGCAGGAGCTTGAGGTGCTGTTCCTTGCCGTTCCTGGTCCACTTGATGTCCTGGAGATGGACGTCGATCTCCATGTCCTCCGGCATGTAGTGGATTTCAGGATAGATCGCGTCGGTCGCATAGCCCGACTCGTGGAACTTGGCGCGCTCGCCCACCAGCGCGAGCACCTCGGCAAAGCGGTGGTTCGCGCTCACAATGCGCACCAGGTCCGGCACGAAATGATCGCCCAGGTTGAAGGTCGCGAACGCGAGCGCTCCGCCGGCATGTTCTTCCTCGGCCAATCCGAAGAGGTTGGCGCTGTAGCCGATCTGGGTCTTGACCTCCTTCTTGCAATAGCCGAAGTAATTGTCCGCCAGAATCGTGACCATCACGCCCTGGGTACCGCGGGAGGTGATCTTGAACGGCCTGCCGCTATTGTAGAGCTCAGTCTCCTCGGCCCAGCACATACCGGCGGCCCGCTGGGCCTCGGTGGCGCGGCTCACGTGAGGCAGGCCGACGTCCTTCTTGAAGAGCCGAGTGAGATGGGGCGCGAGAATCACGCAGCCACTGTGGCCGGTCCAGCCGTCGACGTCCAGCGCAGCATCGTGACCCGGAAGGTAGGGGTCGCCGGCGTTGCCGAAGATGCTCTCCACGAAGTCCAGGTTCGACACCAGCCCACCGGGGGCGAAGAAGCGGACTTCCATCCGCTTCTCCGGCGTGACCCTCGGCGCGGCAGGGCACACCAGCGGCCGCAGCAGCAGCGAAACCATGGTCGCTACCGGCTCGGGCCAGTTTTCCGTGAACGGCAAACGCATGAGCTCGCCGGGAGGGCGCAGCGCCTCCTGGAGCAGCCGGAGGAAGGTGCCCAGCGGCACCCGTATCTTGTCATCCGGAATCGGGAGGCCGCCTTCCGCCACGTGAAACACGCCTTGGGTGGTGCGGCGATCGTTGACCGGGTTATGGAGCACGCCGTTGTCGAGCCGATGGCTCGTCACCAGCTCGTTGTGCCAGGCATCGGCATCGACCGGGAGGGACAACTCCCGGGCCAGCCCGTAGTGATCCAGAATGAGGGTTTCGCTCGGCAGACGCACGGGCTCAGGAAAGCCCGTCGAGGTCAGCAACCCGTCGAGATAGTCCTGGATCCGCCGGTCGGCGGGGCAGAGATGCTCGGAGAGCAGACGGGTTTGTTCCCGGTAGCGGGCGAAGAGGTCGCCCGCGAGCTGGAGCACGTCCTCCTCGGCCGTGTCTGCCGGCAACCGCACGCCCATGGCTGCGAGCTTGAGCAGAATGGAGCGGATGGCGGCGCGCCGTTCGGGCAGCCATACCGAGCCATCAGGCCTGAGTCCGACTGCTCGCTCGAGCTCCATGCCGCACCCTCCACAAAACGAGTTGCCTCGACTCTTCGCACCAACGTCTCACCTGGCAACCCATCCGTCAACTATCACCCATGCTCCGTTGTCGGCCCCTGTTTGGGCATACCCCCAGCGGTAATAGATTCTCAGTCCCAACTCTAGCTCGGTAGGCCGGCGAGTGGACGAAGACCGGGTTATTCGGTTGCTGGAAGAGATCCGCGACCTGCAGCGCCAGCAGCTGCAGGCGTATGGCCGCGCGTTGGAGAACCAGCAGGAAGCCATTCGCATGCAGCGCGACGGTGTAGGTCGGGCTCGGAAGCTGCTGGCGGGAATTGGGGCGGTCATCGCCATCGTGCTGGTGATCGTCCTCCTGCTGCTGAGGTACATCCTCCGTTACTACCACTAGCGCGGCTCTATCGCCGATGCTACGGCCCTGAGTGCGACGGTGAACCCTGCCGAGCTGATGGTGATGGCGATTGCCTGCGCACTCCTGGGCCTGACGCTCCTGGTCACCGCGGTGACGCGGTGGACTGCGGGGTCGCCGAAGGAAGCCGCCCAATCCTCGGAGAGAAGTGGCTGGCGTGGCGGTCTCACGCTTCTGGCCGTCACCCTGCTCCTCCTCATTAGCCTGTTTGTGGTCGCCGCTCAGGCTGGATGGTCTCGAGACCGTGCTCTTTGGGTAGGGCTGGGGGGATTCCTGGCTCTCATGACGCTGACCAGGCCATGGTGGTTTTGGGAGAACTGGAAGGCCCGCTGGCTACGAGGTTTGATCGGAGACGAGGCCACCGCGGTAGTGTATCTCGCACTGGCGGCGGCCATGGTATGGGTCGGTCTGTATACTGACTGGCACTTTGGCCGGCAATGAGAATCAGCCGCAGCGCCGATGGGAGCTAGCGCCCTTGTTCTTCTCTAATCCCAGAGAGGGTGACATGATCGTCGTTACAACGCCCAGCCTGGATGGGCATCGGATTACCAAGTATTTGGGCCTGGTCAGCGGCGAGGCGATTTTGGGAGCCAACATCTTCCGCGACCTGTTCGCCGGCATCCGAGACATCGTGGGGGGGCGCTCCGCTGCCTACGAACAGGAGCTGAGAAAGGCGAAGGAGATTGCCCTGGAAGAGATGCAGCAGGAAGCCCAGCGACTGGGCGGCAACGCCGTGGTCGGTGTTGATCTGGACTATGAGACCATCACCATGGGCTCCGGGGGTGGGATGCTGATGGTCAGTGCGGCCGGCACCGCGGTAGTGCTCGAGTAGACCTGAGCATGAGAAGCGTGTTGCCTTTGGGGCGCAGCCTCTTCTGGATCCTCGGGCTCAGCTTCATCCTGCTGCTCCTGCTGACCATCGGGCAGCTCCCGCCGGTTGTCGCGTCTCATTTCGACGGCGCCGGCGCTCCCAATGGATGGTCCAGCCGGCGTTCCTACGGGATCCTCCTCGGGGGCATTGGAGTGCTGCTTCCACTCGGCATCGTCGCGCTGGTAAACGCGCTCACTCAGCGGGGCCCCCAGCTGCTCAATATTCCAGCTCGGGAGTACTGGCGTCGGCCGGAGCACAGCCTCGAAGCCGTCCGCCGGGTGCGAGCGTACATGTGGTGGCTCGGCTGCATCATGACCGGAGCCGCACTTGCGGTTCACGGCCTGATCCTGAGAGCCCACGGCTCAACGCCGCCGCATCTCAGCACTGTCGGCATCGTGACACTCCTGTGCGGCCTGCTGCTCGCGATCGGGCTCTGGATCGTCGGGTGGTATCGGCTGCTGCGTCCGGCAGGAGCGCTGCAAGATGGCTGATCTCCCTCGCGGTTATGGCGAGGAAGATCCCCAGGGTGACCTGGACGCTCGGGAGGATGGTGCGTGGGACACAGAAGCCGAGGTGGTGTGCCCGTACTGTGGGGAAGGCGTGACGATTGGACTCGATCCGACCGGCGGAATGGTCCAGCTCTATGTCGAGGACTGCCAAGTGTGCTGTCAGCCGTGGCAGGTGCGAGTGAGCTATGACTCGCAAGGATCGGCCCAGGTCTGGGTTGAAACGGGGTGACGGTTCGTCGCAGCCGGAAGGCACTCTGACCGCTGGCGGGCCGCGCCACTGGAGCAACCCATATGAGCCAGACCCCACTGCACACCTATCTCAACGATCATCTCGCCGGCTCAGTGATGGCCCTAGAGTTGCTCGAACATCTTGCGGACGTTGCCCCGACACCGGACGCTCGGCAGTTCTTCAGCAACCTTCGCGGGGAAATAACGGCGGACCAGAAAGACCTGCAACAGCTGTTGCGCGGCCTGGGTGGGACGGAGAGCGTGGTCCGCCAGGCTGGCGCCTGGGTGGCGGAGAAGTTCGCTCGAGTGAAGCTCCGCGTGGATGACGTGGCCCAAGGCAGGCTGCGCCTGTTGGAGGGACTGGAGACCCTGGCTTTGGGAATTCAGGGGAGATTGGCGTTGTGGACAGCCCTGGAGACGGTAAGCGACCGAATCGCCGAGCTACGGAAGCTCGATTTTCCTCGTCTCCAACAACGTGCTCGCGATCAGCATGCCGAGGTAGAGGCGCGGCGGCTCGCGGCTGCACGAGAGAGCCTGTCCCAATCGTCTGCCTCCTGAACCGGAGGTTTTGCCCTTGCGGTCCGAGAATCTCTGACTAAAGTCAGAGAATGGATGGGATCGCCCAGGTCCGCACTTTCAACCGAACCGTGACCAGTCAGATCGGGGCGCTCGATGACCGCTTCCTGGGGCGGCATCGGTCGCTCGGTGCTTGTCGACTGCTCTTCGAGGTGGGGACGGCCGGAATCGAGGTCCGGGAGCTCCGCTCTCGCCTGAGTCTGGACTCCGGCTACACCAGCCGCTTGCTCCGTGACCTGGAAGCGGAAGGCCTGATCCGGACCGGCTCAGCGCCGAGGGACGGACGGGTGCGTTACGTGAGTCTGACCAAAGCCGGCCGGCGGGAGTTGGCGGTGCTGAATCGCCTCTCCGACGCCGCCGCAGCAACGATGCTTGAGCCGTTGAGCGAAACCCAACGGACCGACCTCATCTCCGCGATGGCGCAGGTCGAACGACTTCTCCTCACGAGCGCTATCCGCCTGGAGGTGGAGAGTCCAACCAGCATCGCGTCCCGGCACTGTCTGGCACGCTATTTCGATGAACTCGGGGAGCGATTTGAAGCAGGCTTCAATCCCGCGCGGAGCATCTCTGCGGGCGCCGATGAACTCACTCCCCCTCACGGGTTCTTCGTGATCGCAAGGCTGAAGGGCGACCCGGTCGGATGTGGGGCTCTGAAATGCCACCCGTCCTACGGCGAGATCAAACGCATGTGGGTCAAATCGTCCTGCCGCGGTCTCGGAATAGGGAAGCGCATCCTTCACCGTCTCGAAGATCTCGCGCGGGAACGCGAGATTCCGCTGCTTCGGTTGGAAACCAACAAGGCGCTGATCGAGGCCCAATCGCTGTACAAGAGCAGCGGCTATCGAGAAGTCGGTGCGTTCAACGACGAGCCCTACGCCCACCACTGGTTCGAAAAGCGGCTCTGACCTTGATCCTTGGGATGCTCGCTGTCATCTGTGCCGGGCTCTTCGCTGGCGCCGCGCTCTATGTCACTGCCGTGGAGCATCCCGCGCGGCTGTCGTGCGGCTCCGCCCTTGCCCTTCGGGAGTTCGCTCCCAGTTATCGCCTGGGTACCAGACTTCAGGCCTCCTTGGCCGCCGCTGGTCTTCTTCTGGCCGCGGCTGGTTGGAACCAAACCGGGCAGATAGCACTGTTGGTCGGGGGCCTGGTTCTCGGTGCCGTGATCCCCTTCACGTTGCTGGTCATCTTCCCCACCAACCACCGGCTCCTCGATCCCAAGCTCGTGCCTGACTCACCCGAGGCGGGTGTTCTCCTTCGTCGCTGGGGTCACCTGCATGCGGTGCGCACCCTGCTTGGCATCGCGGGATTCGTGATCTTGCTGGTCGGGTTACGCGGGGTAATTCGTGCGCCCTGAGCCGCGCTCGAGGCCCTGATCAGGAGGCAGTATGCGGCTGAAGCTGGTCACGCCCGCGCTCGCTTCGGTACTGCTCGCATGTGGCGGCGAGAGCTTTACGCCGAGCGAAGAAACGGTGGCCGGGAGCTACACCGCAACGACTTTCACTATCACCAGTACTAGTCCGCCGACGGACGCACTCGCACTGGGGCTCACGCTCACGCTGACCCTGGCCTCCGACGGTACCACAACGGGCCGCCTCTTTCTCCCTGGCGGGGGCGACAACGGCGTCGATCTGGATGAGGACCTCACGGGGACCTGGACCCTGGACGGACGGCTGGTGAGGTTCAGCCAGGGGGCCGATACCTTTATCCGAGACGCGGTGTTCACCGCCGGACCGAACACCTTAAGTACTCAAGGCACCTTTGGTGACACCAGCCTCCGACTCGTGCTCACCAGGACGGCCAATAGGGTGGGGGAAGGGTAGGAGAGGTCAAGGACGTGCAAGTTCGTCTGGCCAGTGCATCACCCTGGCTTCCCTCCCACGGAGATAGGTATGGCGCAGTCCAGTTCCTGCCCGGTTGATCTGCAGGACCGCTTGGCTCGACTCGAGCGGGAGCAACGCCGGTGGCGAGGATTGTCCCTCCTGTTCATAGCTGCGCTTGGCGGAACGCTAGTGGCGTTCAAGGGTCCACCGCCCGAGGTCCTCCAGGCCGAACGGGTCGAGCTGGTCACCCGTCAAGGCGTAAGGCAGGCGCAATTCTCAGCCGACAGTCTGGGGCTCACGGTGACGCTCTTCGATCTGCACGGACACGAGGCCGCCAGCTTTCGATTCAATGACGAGCCCAGATTGACGGTATTGAACGAGGCTCGTAAAGAGGTTGTAGGGCTTGGCGCCCCGCGTCCTCAGCATCTCGCGCAATAGGGTCGGTGACTTAGTCAATCCATGCACTCACCACCAGCCGACTCGCCCGGGGTCGTCGTCTGGCCGCCCTTGCTCTATGGGACGGCGCTGCTGGTGGGAGTTGCGCTGCACTTCCTGCTTCCTCTGGCCGCGCTCCCCAAGGGCCCGAGCCGTGTGGCCGGCGCTCTCTTCCTGGCCGGCGGGCTGGCGCTTGGCGCCTGGGGTGAGCGGACGATGCACCACGCCGGCACCAACGTGCACCCGTCCAAGCCGGCGCTGGCCCTGGTCGATGCCGGTCCCTTCCGCTTCAGCAGAAACCCTCTCTATGTCGGACTCACGCTCATGTACGCGGGGCTGGCATTGCTGATCCCGGCCCTCTGGCCGCTGCTCCTGTTGATCCCGGTGCTCGCGGTGCTGAGCTGGGGTGTCGTCCGGCGGGAGGAGCGCTATTTGGAGCGAAAGTTCGGGGAGGGCTATCGTTCTTACAAGGCACGCACGCGGCGCTGGCTCTAACGAGGCTATTGAGGCACTTATGTCGGGTTGGCCGGCAATTCGATATGAAGAATGGAAGGACACCCAGGCCACCCTGCACCTCTGGACCCAGATGGTCGGCAAGATCCGTCTGGCCCGGTCGCCCTGGATGAATCATTCGTGGCACGTGCCCTTCTACGTCACCGCACGAGGGCTCACGACATCGCCGATACCGGCGGGCGCTCGGACCTTCGAGATCGAGTTCGATTTCCTGGACCACGAAATCGTCATCAGCACGAGCGACGGCCGGAGGGATCGGATCAAGCTGGGGCCTCGCACCGTGGCCGATCTGTACCAGGAGCTGTTCGCCCGGTTGAAGACGCTTGGCCTCGAGACCAGCATACGAACCCTTCCCAACGAGATTCCGGACGTCATTCCGTTCGAGCAGGATCAAGTGCACGCATCCTACGACGCGGAGTATGTCACCCGCTTCTGGCGCGCCCTCGTCCAGGCCGATCGGGTATTGAAAACTTTTCGAGCCCGATTCATCGGCAAGACCAGCCCGGTCCATTTTTTTTGGGGAGGCTTCGACCTAGCCGTGACCCGGTTCTCCGGCCGGCCGGCACCGGCTCATCCGGGCGGCATCCCTAACCTTCCGGACTGGATCACCCGAGAAGCCTATTCGCACGAGGTGAGCAGCTGCGGCTTCTGGCCTGGGGGCGAGCCACTGCCGGAGGCGGTCTTCTACGCTTACGCCTATCCCGAGCCCGCTGGGTTCAAGTCGGCCGCAGTGCGCCCGGCCGGGGCGCGCTATCACCCTGGTCTCGGCGAGTTCGTGCTCCCGTATTCCGACGTTCGGCAGGCCAGCTCGCCCGACGAGATGCTGCTGGAGTTTCTGCAGAGCAGCTACGAGGCGGCGGCTGATCTCGCAGGCTGGGATCGCTCGGCTCTGGAGCGATCCAAAGAGTCCTGGAGCATCCCTCAGCGCTAGTCCTCGATCGGGTGGCGACGCTCCGGGGGCAAGGGCACCAGACGCTGGATCACCCCGACCATTTCAGCGATGCTGGTGGGACGCTGAACGATGCCGGCCCAGGGGCCCTCGCGTACCGGGCGCGTCCGAGGAGCCAGGAGCAGCAGGGCGGCATCGGGAGCGCGCTTCTGGAGGTCCCTCAGCCAAAACTCTTCATCACTCAGTGCATCCTGGTCAATCACGACCACCCGAAGTGGACCGCGGGCAGGATCGGGGAGCGCTTGCTGGAGCGCTCCTTCCATCGTGAGAGTGCCGCTGGCGTCGTAGCCTGCCTCTCTCAGGGCAGCTCGGAGCAGCGCACGATGCCACTGGGTAGGCATGACGAGGAGCACCCGAGGCGGGAGCACGACGTGGTCAGCCGGCGGTTCCCGCACTAAGTTGAATCTCCTTCGAGCTTCGGAAGCGACACGTGACCTTCGCTCACGCCGAGCCTCGTCCCTCTGGGGACGAGCCAATGGCCTCGGAGCGCATCCTGGTGGTGGACGACGAGCCCGGCATCCGACAGATCATTGCGCGGATCCTGGTCGACGAAGGCTATTTCGTGCATCAGGCCGGCGATGGGCTTGAGGCATTGGAGCTCATCAACGCTGGCGATGTGGCCATGGATGTGGTGGTGTCGGACATTGTCATGCCCCGCCTGAACGGCGTCGAGTTGGTCCAGGAGCTATCCCGCAGCCATCCCGGCCTACCGATCATCCTTATTTCCGGGTTTGGAACGGAGGAGCTGACTCGACGGGGAATTGCAGCTCCGTGTGCGGTCCTCCCCAAGCCATTTCCGCCCGAACGTCTGATCGCCGAGGTGCGCCGGTGCATCGCCGAGCGGCGATAGGGCCGGAGGCAGAATGAAGCTACGGGTTTGTGATGCAGGGAGGGAGCGCATCGTGCCGGCGTCGTTGGATCTGGTCGAACACACTTTCGCGTCAAGCGCCGCGATCAACGACGGAACCGAGATCACCTTGTCGGAAGGAGAGCGGTGGCTTGTGGCCATTGCCATTGGTGCGGCCGGCGCAGCAGACGAGTTCCTTCTGTCCGGTGCCGGTGGTGAAGCTGCTCCGATGTCGAGTCGGGTGGCACGGAGCGAAGCGCTTCGCAAATTCCGCGAGTTCGTGCTGGCGGCCACCCGGGCCTGACCAGCGCAGTTCCCCAGCGGCTCGCCGACCCAATGCCAGCGACCCTGGACGTACGCATCGAGCCGTTTCGGCCCCAGCACCAGGCGGCATTTGCTACCCTGGACCGCTGTCCCGCGGCCATCTGGTGATCATTGCGGCCGGCCAGTAACATTCCCGATTGTTGTCGGGCGCCATCCCCAGCTGTCGGAGAAGAGCCTGCATGCGGCCCGTTCAGTGAGTCCACCGCCCGCCACTTTGCGAACCCACGTGACGTTTCGGACCAACCGGTTCAATCGAACGGAGGTCCGGCCGCACTTCATCAACCCCAACTGCTTTGGCGACGATTGCGCGGCCTGGCTGGTCAGCGGCTTGCGCGACCGTGGCTGGACCGACATGTCGGAGCCCTGGCAGGAGGACTGGGGCTGGCAGACGAGCACCGCCCGCGACGGGCACAAGTATCTCATCAGCATCGGTCTGATGGAGGAGGATGATCCGGAATGGCTGGTGCATGTACAGGAGCACACCGGCTTTCTCACCCGGCTCAGGGGCAAGGCGGGCCCGAGCGCGCTTCGCGATCTGGTGGTCGCGATCCATAACGTGTTGGCCGCCGGCCCGGACATTGGTCCGGTTCGCTGGCACTTTGAGGACGTCTTCATGCGCGGCACGATCGTGGGAGGCGGTGATCCGCTGGCGCCGCGCGCCACAGGGGAGGCCGTGGGGGGCTGAGCTCATGCATTTCCTCGACTTCACACCCGGTCACGGTACGCCGATTACGGTGTACAACAGCCATGGTGCTTTCGCGGTCCCGCTGGGCGAGGGGCGCGGCGAAGGCCATGTGTATTGCGTCCGCATCGAGCCGGGTGGCTCGATCGGGGCGCACGAGGCTGGCTTCGGCCAACTGTTCCTGGTCGTGGGCGGCAGCGGTTGGGTCAGCGGCCCGGACGGAGACCAACGGCCGTTGGGTGTGGGGCGCGGCGTGTACATCGCACGGGGAGAGGTTCACGCCAAGGGCAGCGACACCGGAATGACAGCGATCATGGTGCAGCTGGCCGACCTGGCCGCGGCGCCGGTCGCCCTGGCGCGCGACACCGTCGCTGCTGGTCGCTCGGGCATCTCCTGAACTAGATTCGACTCGTACTGTCCCGTTGGCTGACGAGTCTTCGATCCGGAGCAGCTGATGATCTCCCGTACCCCCTTTGGCACCTGCCGGTTGGCGCAGCTTGGGCTGTGGCCGGCGGCGCTCTTGATTCTCGCCGGATGCGCCTCCGTTACCCCCATCGGCCACCTGCTCGACAATCCCTCGCGCTACGATGGCAAGACGGTGCGTATCGAGGGCGAGGTGAAGGAATCGGCGGGAGGGCTCGGGGTCGGCGCCTACCAGGTGAGGGACGGGACCGGCACCATCACGGTGGTGAGCGAAAAGGCGGGGCCCCCACGCACCGGTGCGAAAATCGGAGTCAAGGGAATTTTCCAGGCCCTGATCACCTTGGGGTCCAAGAGTCTCGCGGTTCTGCGGGAGCAGAGTCGCTCGCTGCCCTGACAGGGAGGCTGGCAAACGCTGCGCCACGGGGCCACACTTCTCTGGAGGGCAGCGCTCCGCTGCCCGATGCCAAGGAGGACCCCATGGCTCGCTGTGAAGTCTGCGGCAACGATTACTACCTTTCCTTTCAAGTGATCGCGGCCGGTCAGTCCCATACCTTCGATAGCTTTGAGTGCGCCATCCACAAGCTGGCGCCCGTGTGCGATCACTGCGGATGTAGGATCCTGGGTCACGGGATGGAGGCGCAGGGCACGTTTTTCTGTTGTGCTCACTGTGCTCGCGAAGCCGGCGTGACCGCGGTGGCCGACCACGTCTGAGCGGATCACGTCCGGTCGAGCCCACTGCGCGCTCTGTGGCGAGGTCATTCGGCCGCGCGAGGACGCATTCGTCACCCCGGACTTCCTCGCCGATGAGACCGATCCACTCTGGCGCTTTGGCGATGCGCCAATGCACCGAGCCTGCTTTCTCGTGTGGGACCGACGAAAGGCGTTCGTCCTCCGGTACAATCGGATCGCAAGCCTTCTGATTGCCCCGGACGGATCACATCCGCGGATGACGAGCGAAGGGGAGATCCTGCCCCTGTCGGAGGGCCAATGATCGCCGATGCGCCCTACCTGGAGCGGAAGCCTCTGGTGAATGGGAGGATGCCGCTCTATCTGACCCTGGTCGCTGCAGTCGTCTTCATTGCGGTGCTCAGGATTTTCGAGCCCTACTCGGTCTCTTCGCCCTGGCAGGCCTACACCGAACCAGCCAAACGCTACCTGCAGGCTGCCGTGCGGCAGGACTCGATCGCGCTGGCTCGGCAATCGGGATCGACCGCTCCGGTTCTATGGGCTCTCGCGGCGGCACGGGCGCAACCCGAATCCCTCGCGGCCTGGGCGCGCGATGCCGAGGCGTGGACCGGGGGACGCCGGGGCGACACCGCCGATGTGCTCCTCAGCATTCCCACCGATGTCTGCAGCAAACATCCGATCTGGCTCCGCTTCGTAGGGATCGGCAAGAACGCGCGGATCCTTCAAGCCACTTCTGCCTGCTTTCAGCCCCGCTAGCGACAGGAGTACCCGATGGACGATCAACCAACCTGTGGCAAGGGGCTGGCGGCCAACTCCGCGCTCCCGGCGAAGCTGGGAGAGCTGACCGCGGCGATGGCGCAGGTCCTCGAGGCGCACGTGAAGGCGCTCGATCTTAGTGAGGGGAACGCGAGAACGGAGCACGCGGTCTACCAGAAGCTTTCGCGGGAATACCGGAGCGTCGCCGACCAACTCCACGGGTTGGCTACCGAAATGGCCGGATACCGGGATCTCCCCATGGCCCGGCACGATCCTCGGGCAATGGTGGCTCGGGAACCGCTAGAGGCATTTGGTCGGTTGCTGCACGTCGAGGAGGAGCTGTTGCAGCTCCTGCAGAGCCGGCTGGACCAGGATCGCGGGATGCTCCTCCAGATGGAGCGCGCCCACCGAGGCGCGTCGTGAGACCGCGAGGGATATCGTGAAGCAGGGGAATGTCCTGGCCCTGCTGCTGGCCGCGGCTATCGGCGCAGGACTGACGTACGTCACTCTGCACCGGCCGCTCCGGGGCGGACTCTTCGTTGCGGGGAGCACCCGAATCGATGAAGCCACCATCCTCGAGCGGCTTCAGTCGGTTGCTCAATTGGTCACTACCGAGGTGGCGCTCCGCGACGTCGTCACCTACGAAAACACCCGCCTCGGCTCTACCAAGCGATCCCTCGTGGTCGTGACCGGAAAGGCCCTGGTAGGGTTCGACCTGAAGGACCACAGCCGTGCCCGGGTAGATGAGCTGGGGAAGGTCATCGACCTCACGCTCCCTCCAGCGACTCTGGTTGGCATCGATGTCGTCCAACTCAAGACGTATGACGAGAGCAGGGGTCTGTGGAATCCATTTCATCCCGCCGATCGCGATACCATCTATCATCTGGCCCGCATGCGCTTGAGAACGGCGGCTGATGAGCTCGGGGTCCGACAGCACGCAGAAGACGGAGCGAGACACGTGTTGTCCGCTCTGTTTGCCCCGTCTGGGTATCAGGTTCGAGTGGATTTCGCGCTAATCCCCGGACCTGAGCAGTGATGCGGCGCGGATCCAGCATCCTCGGTACCGTGCTGATCATTGTCGCTGCCTGCACCGGCCAAGCCACGCCCGGCCCCGCGCCGGTGGCCGCCTGCGCTCTGGGTGACACTGCTCTGGTCCGGGACATCGTATACTTCGGACGAAACCGGCCGGGCGGCGGATCCGTCAGCGATGCGGAGTGGCAAGGATTCCTCAACGAGGTGGTGACTCCTCGCTTTCCGGCAGGCTTGACGGTGGTGCGGGCGACGGGGCAGTGGAAGGGTCAAAGCGGAGTGGTGGAGCAGGAGCGCTCGGAGATTGTGACTCTGCTCCATGCCGGCGACGAGGCGGCCCGGCGCTCAGTCGCGGAGATCGCCGCAGAGTATAAGCGCCGCTTCCAACAGGAGGCGGTTCTGAGAGAACGGACCACCACGTGTGCGCGATTCGAGTGATGAGATGACATCCCCGGAAGATTTGGACGGCATCCTGGCATTTCTGCGGACGGCCGAGCGCCTCAAGAGCGTCACTCGCAGCGGGTGGACGACGGAGGGTGAGCGGGAAAGCGTGGCGGCACACACCTGGCGGCTTTGCCTGATGGCGATCACCCTCGCCGATCGGTTCCCCGGGATCGACCTCGCCCGCCTCCTGAAGATCTGCATCATCCACGACCTGGGTGAGGCTCTGCATGGAGACATTCCGGCACCGGAGCAGGCGGTGAACGGTGCCAAGGCAGCGGCTGAGCGAGAGGACCTGCTGGAGGTGCTGGCTCCGCTTCCACTGCGTCTCCGGCAAGAGTTTGCCGGTCTGTGGGACGAGTACGAGGCGGCGGGCTCACCAGAGGCCCAGCTCGCCAAGGGCCTCGACAAGCTCGAGACCATCCTGCAACACACTCAGGGGCAAAACCCGGCGGACTTCGACTACCACTTCAACTTGACCTATGGCCGACAGTATACCGCCGGTCATCCCGTTCTCGTCGCATTGCGGGAGCTGCTCGATCGAGCGACCGAAGAGCGGGCCGGCGGCGTGCGCCGGCGCTAACCGGAGAAGGGACCGTGTCAGACCTGCTGCGTTCACTCCAGGAGATTCTCGCCAGCCGTGGTTCGCGTTCCGAGAAAGCCAAACGTGCCGCCTCGACCATCAGAAATGCCGGCGGATATCGCTGGGTGGGCCTTTACGATGTGGGGCCAGACCAGATTGGTGTCGTGGGCTGGGATGGTCCGGCAGCCCCGACCTATCCCAGCTTTCCCGTGACCGAAGGGCTGAATGGCGTGGCGGTGGCTTCGGGAGAGCCCGTCATCGTTCAAGACGTATCACGGGATGGCCGCTATCTCGCCACGTTGGGCTCAACTCGAGCGGAGATGATCATGCCGGTGCGTGCGCGGAGTGACGGCGCGGTACTGGGCACCATCGACGTCGAGAGTGACCGAGTGAATCCGTTCACCGACCGCGATCGGGAGCTGCTCAGCACCTGTGCCGGAGCGCTCGCCTCGCTCTGGGGCGGGGCCGCGGATCGCTGCCGGGTCTTTCGCCGGCTGCACCAATCCGGCTGCTTCGTAATTCCCAATCCATGGGACGTTGGCAGCGCTCGTCTGTTGGCCGGCCTCGGATTTCAGGCTCTCGCCACTACCAGCTCCGGATTCGCCTGGTCGCTGGGGCGGAGCGACAATCAGGTTTCGTTGGAAGAGGTCTTGGCCCACCTTTGCTCGGTGGCCAGGGCCGTCGAGGTGCCGGTCAACGCCGATTTCGAGGGGGGCTTCGCGACCGAACCGGATCAGGTCGGGCGCAACGTCGCCGCCGCGGCGACCACGGGGGTGGCGGGGCTCTCGATTGAAGATTCTACCGGAGACGCCACCAACCCACTCTTCGACTTCGGGCTATCGGTTGAACGAATCCGGGCCGCTCGCTCCGCCCTCGATGAGTCGGGGACGGACATTGTGCTCACCGCCCGCTCCGAAGGCTTCATCGTGGGGCGACCCGATCTCGTGGAGACGATCCGCAGGCTCACCGCCTACGCCGATGCGGGAGCCGACTGTCTCTACGCCCCCGGAATCCGCACCCAGCCGGAGATCGCCGCGGTGGTTTCCGCGGTCGCGCCGAAGCCGGTGAATGTGCTGGTCGGCAGCGACTTCACCACCGTGCCCGAGCTCGCGCGCGCGGGTGTCCGGCGCATCAGCACCGGCGGCGCGCTGGCGCGGGCTGCCTGGACCGGATTCCTCGAGGCGGCGAGGGAGATTGCCGAACAGGGCACCTTCAGTCGTCTTGGGCGGGCGGTTGCGTTTGCCGAAATCAATGGGGCCTTTAGACCGGCATAGCGCCGGCGATGGGGAGAGAGAACCGGTGAAGCTCTTGGGCTACGGCGCACTGCTCGCGTTGCTCCTGGGTGCGACCAATCCGGCCTCGGCCCAGACACCTCCACGCTTCCTCAACCCCGCCGGCTTGCCGGCGCCGAAGGGCTACACTCACGTCGTCGAGGTGCCTGCCGGAGCGCGCATCCTCTATCTCTCCGGCCAAGTTCCACTCGACAAGGATGGCAACCTGGTGGGGGCGGGGGATTTCCGGCAGCAGGCGGAGCAGGTCTTTCGCAATCTCGGCCTCGCGCTGACCGAAGCGGGGGCGAGCTTTGCCGATGTGGTAAAGATCAGCTACTACGTGAGGGACATCTCCCATCTCAACGAGCTGCGGGCCGTCCGTGATCGGCACGTGAACCTCAAGGCACCACCAGCGAGTACCCTGGTCGAGGTAAGCCACCTCTTCCGAGATGACGTCATGCTGGAAGTCGACGCCATAGCCGCGGTCCGCCCCCAATAAACTTCCGCTCTTGAGCTGCGCCATGGGGACGGAATTCTGCATTCGCTTCGCCACGCCGGCCGATGCGCCCGTCATCGCCCTGCATCGAGCGTGCATGTTCCGGGACATGGGTGAGCTGAGCGGCCCGGCGTTCGAGATACTCCGCGCCCGGGCTGAAGCCTCTCTGGTCGGCATGCTGCAGCGGGGCGAGTACCTTGGCTGGTTGGGTACTCCTGCCGATCGACCCGATGAGGTGGCCGGAGGCGCCGGCGCGCAGCTTCGGCAGGTGCTGCCTCATCCGGCCCACACGCCGGGGGGCGAGCCGAGCGTTGCGGAGGGCCGGCACGCCATCGTGTTGAACGTGTACACCGAGCCGGCCTGGCGGCGGCACGGGCTGGCCCAGCAGCTCATGCGGGAGCTTCTGGCGTGGGCGCGAAAGGAGCGGCTCGACCGCCTGGTGCTGCATGCGTCCGCTGACGGCCGCCGGTTGTATGAGCGGCTCGGCTTCGTGGCGACCAACGAGATGCGGTTCCCGGGTGCACTGCGCCCCTAGCCGGTCCACCATCATGACCTATCGATACTACATCTGTGACGTGTTCACCGACCGACGGTTCGGGGGCAACCAGCTGGCGATCTTGCCTCAGGCCGAGGGGCTCTCGGATCGGCAGATGCAGCAGATTGCTCGGGAGTTCAATTTCTCCGAGACCACCTTCGTGTTTCCGGCGCAACCGCCGTACGCGCGCCGCGTCCGAATCTTCACACCCACCAAGGAAATACCCTTTGCGGGACACCCCAACGTCGGCACTGCTTTCGTGCTGGCGGGCGCCGGCGAGTTGGGAGTCATCGACTCCGGCACCCAGGTCACCTTCGAGGAGAAGGCAGGCCCGGTTGTCCTCTCCATCCGCCGACGTGAAGGGCAGGGAATCTGGTGCGAGCTGTCCGCTCCGGAGCGGCTCTCACTCGGCCCCGTCATCTCCACGGCATCAGTGGCCGCCGCAGTCTCTCTTCCAGACGACGCCGTCGTGACGGCAACTCACCCACCTCGGGTTGTGTCGGTCGGCCTCCCGTTCATTGTGGCGCAGCTCAAGGACCGCGCCGCTCTCGAGCGCGCTCGACCCCGGATGGACGGGGTCGAGGCCCTGATGGCTCAAGGCGTGACCCCCGATATTCTTCTGTATACCCACAGCGCCGATGAGTTTGATCTTCGAGCCCGAATGTTCGCCCCGCTGGATGGCGTGCCCGAGGATCCGGCCACCGGCAGTGCGAACTGCGCCCTGGCCGGCCTGCTCAGTCACCACGCTCCGGCAGCCGACGGCACATTCCGCTGGCGGGTCGCGCAAGGGGTGGAGATGGGTCGGCCGAGTCTGCTGGAGGCCTCTGCTGAGAAAAGAGATGGCGAGGTCGTGGCGACCCGGGTCGGCGGAACCTGCGTTCTGGTCAGCGAAGGTCGCATGGAGGTGGATTGATATGACCGGGCCGCTGGGCGACACCAAATACGCTCGGAAGCTGGCGACGGCAAGGCTGTCGCTCCTGCCGGCACCCGGTTGCTGGGCGAAGGTTTCGTCTGATCTACGGGCGCGCGTTTAGATTACAGGCGTGCGGACCTATCCGCACGCCGGTGGTCGCCCTGCGCGCGTGCACCCACCGCTTTCCGCGCGCTCCGCCCTTTGTCCAGTGAGCCCCTTGGTGAGCACTTACAAGATCGAACAGCGTCGCGTTCACTACCGCGGTCGCGATTTTCATTTTGTCTCCTATGATGGCCATCCGGCCAACGAGCGCCGGGGGGAACCTTCAGCGCCACCCATGTGGTACCTCATGGGTCCAGGCAGGCGCTGGCCGGTCATGCCGCAGGTCGTGGGGCAAGCGGATGAGGAGATCGAGCGCGGCCTGATCGAATGGCTGGAACAGCAGGGATTGATCAAGTCGTCGGCGCGCTGAGGCGCGGCATGGACGAGGATCTCGGAAGCATGACGCGGGAGCAGCTCATCGATGAGGCGCGGAAACTTCGCCGCGGGATCCGCGCGCATCGTGACAGCACCGGCCATGAGCTCTGCTGGTACCACCCGGCCTTGTGGGGGCTACTACCCGAGAAGCAGGATCCGCTGCCTACCATTCCCGAATGGCCCCAGTTCATGGAAGGATGTGTCAGATTCCGCCGGTCGCTGGACCGGCAGCTGCCCAATGCTCCCCGATCGGACGTGCCTTTCAACCGCTGAATGAGTGTTGCCGGCCGTGTGCGCCTGGGCGTCTGCCCGAGCGACCGCGGCCTTCCATTGCCTTGGAGCTTGGTATGACGGAGACCCTGCGGGCGCCCGCGATTCGAGGAAAGACTATCCGGCTGACGTGGACGGCCGGCCCGACCAAGGGCGCAACCCATGAGCACGTTTTTCACCAGGACGGCACGGTCGAGTGGCGCCGAACCGATGTATCGGAGAAGAAGCCCACCGCTGCGCCGTCGCGGAAGGCTGAGGCGAAGCAGGAAAGGGCACCATACGCCGCCCTGCCCGTGGCAGATGACATCTATGTCGTCTCTTACCTCGCTCCCTCGGGCTACACCCTCACCGTCGTTCTCAACTTCCGCGATCACCGGATGGTGGGGTTTGCCTCCGGCGCCAAGGAGTGGTACCCGGCGCACGGCACCTTTGAGGTGGTGTGAGGGGATGAGTATTCCGGTCACGGAGCCGGGCTCCTGATGACCTCAGCGGTTCCCTTCCTGATCCGCCGGATGCACAGCGCGATCAGAGGACCAGAAATCACAGCCACGCGGGAAGAGTTTCATGGTCTGCTCCGGCTGGCCGGGGGTCAGCTAGTGTTTCAGTGGAGCACGGCCCGGGAAGTCAGCCGTGCTGGAAGGGACATTCTCGTCGCCCGCGATCTGGGTCCGGTGCAGGAGGTCTCGCTGCCGGTCACCGGACTTGCCGGTGCCCAGGTGCGGTGGCGTCTTCTTCCCTGGCCCCCGCGCTGGCAGCTCGTGCTGCGTGCGGCCGACCTGCAGGCGTTTCGGGCGCTGGCCGGCGAGGCCGCCCTTCTGCTGGAACACCCGGCGGAGTTGGTGCTCGACCTCCGTCGGAGCGATCGAGCGATTGCCCGGGAATTCGCCGCCGAGCTGGACTTTGCGCTGGCCGAGGCCTCGCTGCAGGCTGCCGAGGGTCAAGTCGAGCTGCCTTCGGCCGAGCGTGACGACGCCCTATCCCGGCTGCCCCGTTCCACCGATCGCGGGACCGGTGTAGAGTGATGCGCGCGGCGCTGCCGGTTTCAGCCTTCCTGCTCGTCCTTTCCTGTAGCGGGGAGCGCACAGCGGCCACGGTTCGTCGTGCTGCCGCCATTAGCGACACGACCTTTGCCGGGGTCCAATCGCGCGGCCAGGCCGCCATGGGAGTGGACCAGTACACCTCCACCCACGTCTTCGAGCCGCTGGCGGACGGCGGCCGGATCGAGTTGCAGCGGGATGATCAGGACAGCATCGGCACGATCCAGATTCAGCAGCATATGCGACAGATCGCCGCGAGCTTTGCGGCCGGCGATTTTCGGTTACCTGGGTTCGTTCACGCCCGGATCGTTCCCGGTGCTGAGGTCATGGCGGCCCGGCGAACGGAGATTTCTTACACGGTTGAAGACCTGCCGCGCGGCGCGGCGCTGCGACTCAAGAGCGACAGCCCCGGCGTGGTTCGAGCCATCCACGACTTTCTCCAGTTCCAACGGCAGGACCATCATGCGGCGGCCCACCAGGGCTCCTAGCCCCGGCTCCAAGCACTTGGCCGAACCTGGGCCTCGTTCTTGCCCATGCGGGTAAGGATGCACTGGAGGGACGGTTCAGGCGGGGCGGGATTCCTGGACACCTGCAAAGTGCACGAGCCGCTGCGGCGACGCCTGACTCAATCGGTTCCGATTCCGGACACGCTCGCCTGAACGTCGGACGACGACCCGGGCGACCAGGTGTCCCAGGTCAGGGGGCAGCCATGGCCAAAGGGCGGGTTGGGGTGACCCGGGCGGCCGAGAAGATCATGGAGCATCTCATGCCGGACTACCAGCTCATTCATGGTCCAATCAGCGGCGATGTAGATCTGGTGGGCGGACTGCCAGTGACCGGCGCACCGACCGCTGGCGCAGGAGAAGCTGTTGCCCGGCACTACCAGCCACTCGATCCGGTCAAAATCGCCGGTCCGACCGGAACAAGCCTCCGTCTTGCTCCACCATTCCCGATACACAGCCGGTGGCTCCATGGGGGCCTCGCCCGCTATGTCGAAGCCACAGCCGGTCACTGCGCCGGCGAGCAGCAACAGTCGGAGATGTAGGTGGCGGGACATACCCATCTGGAAAGCAATGCGCGTGCCGCGTGGTCCGTACGGCTCGGAGGTAAGCTTCTTGCCTGCTGTCTTCGATCCGCTCCCCTGGTCCGGCGGTTGGCGAGGGGGCCCATGAGAATCTCGTTACATCCACCCGGAACCTTCCGTTCCTATGCTGTTTAATTCGTACGAGTTCATCTTCGTATTTCTGCCGATCACGCTGCTGCTGTATTTCCTGGTCGGCAGGGCTCGGGATCAGCGGCTGGCTCTGGGGTGGCTACTGCTGGCGTCGCTGTTCTTCTATGCCTGGTGGAAGCCGGCCAACCTCTGGATCATCATCTTCTCGGTCTGCTTCAACTACGCGGTCGCGCGCTACTGTATTCATGGTGCCGACCCAGTTCGGCGCAAATGGTTTCTCACCTTCGGCATCGCAGCCAACCTCGGGCTGCTGGGCTACTTCAAGTACGCTAACTTTTTCGTCGACAACTGGAATGAGCTGGGTGGGCCGAGCCTGCATCTGCACAAGATCATTCTGCCCATCGCCATTTCATTCTTTACCTTCCAGCAGATCGTCTTTCTGGTCGAGGCCTACCGGGGTGAGGCGGGAGACTACGATTTCCTGCACTACGCTCTTCTGGTGACGTTCTATCCCCACCTGATCGCCGGACCGATCGTCCATTACCGCGAAATGCTGACCCAGTTCACCCGCCCGAATGTGACGCGCTTCCGGCCCAGTCACTTCTCGGTGGGCATCACCATCTTCTGCATTGGCCTGTTCAAGAAGGTCGTGATGGCGGATGGGGTCGCGCCCTTTGCCAACTCGATCTTCGATGCGGCGGCGGGTGGTGCGCCGCTTACCTCTCACGAGGCGTGGACTGGAGCCCTGGCGTACACCTTTCAGCTCTATTTCGACTTCTCCGGTTACTCGGACATGGCAATCGGGCTGGCCCGGATGATCGGGATCCGGTTTCCCATGAACTTCAATTCGCCATACAAGTCGATCAACATCATCGATTTCTGGCGTCGCTGGCACATTACCCTGTCCCGTTTCCTGCGCGATTACCTGTACATCCCGCTGGGCGGCAACCGGAAGGGTCGGATCCGCCGATACACCAACCTGCTCATCACGATGCTGCTGGGCGGGCTGTGGCACGGCGCGGGCTGGACCTTCGTGATCTGGGGCGGCCTGCACGGCCTGTATCTGGTCATCAACAATGTGTGGCAGGCGCTGCGCGAGCGGCTGGGCTTCACTCGGAGCACACCGCTGGGGCGGGGCGTCGCAAGAACTCTTACCTTCGGATGCGCCGTGCTCGCCTGGGTGTTCTTCCGCGCACAGGGGTTCCCGGCGGCTCGCACCATGCTCAGCGCCATGTTCCTGGGGGGCAACGGAACCCTGACCGGCGGGGCCGCCGCAGCATCGCAGCGACTGGGTCCACTCGGGCGGATGTTCCCCCACGACCTGATCGAGCCCTCCGCTGCGATCGGATGGATTGCCGCATTGTGGCTGGTCGCGTGGTTTGGTCCGAATACGCAGCAGATCATGGCTCGCTACCGGCCGGTGCTGGAGCACCGGGCGATCGACGCGATGGCCTCTCGCAGCCGCTGGCTGCTGTGGCGCCCGACCTATGCCTGGAGCGCGGTGCTGGCCTTACTCTCGGCTGCCGCCCTCGTGACCCTCTGGATTGGAAGCAATGCGGACTTCATTTACTTCCAGTTTTAGGCGCTATCTCGGTGGGTTCGCCTTCTCTCTGATCGCCATGCTCTCGCTGGCCTTCGGGGCAAGCATGGTGCTGGTCAAGGACTATGTCGAGCCGCACGATCGGGTGATCGAAAGCCTCACCCTGGTCCAGAGTGCCACGGCCAGAAATGCCGCCTTCGGCGATTCCCACTTTGCCTGGGGCTTCGTGGGGTCGCCCGACCTGCCGACCCTGGGGGCAGAGGGCGAGACGGTCGCAGATATGGAGCTCAGGGTCAGGTACTATTTCCGAGACAAGCAGCCGGGAAAGGTGATCATTCAGGGGGACCCGCACTCGTTCGCGGCCTACAAGCTCGATCGCGCTACGCACGACTACCTGCAGAACATGGACAATCGGTTCTGGCAGCGATTCCTCGAGCATCACCGGCCGTATTTGGGGAAGTACTGGGCCCGCGCTATCGCATCCGGCAGCCCAAACGTGTTCCGGCAGAAGTGGGAGCTTCGATGGGGCTGGATCGACGCGTCGGACCAGTGGTCGGCTCTGGACTCCAGTGTCCGCGTCGAGCGAGCCCGGGCGCGAGTCATTCGCCAGACGCCGGTCCCCGGATTCGAGCAGCAGGAGTTTGCCCAGAGCTTCCGCCGGACCCTGGCGTACCTGAGGAGCCGTGGAGCTGACGTGTGCGTCCTCACTACGCCGGTGAGTTACGAGTACTTGACCTACGCCAGCCAGGACTCCAGTACGACCGCGGCACTCGGCTTCTTCCGCAAGACCGCCGCAGAGTATGGTGCTCGGTACGTGGACCTCTTCGACGTCTTCGCCAAACCGGAATTGGGTAGCTACTTCCACGACATGGATCATCTGAATCGGCTGGGAGCGCCGGCGTTTACCGAGAAGGCGATTGCCGCCTGCTTCGGCGCGATCTCACGGCGGACTTTCTGAGGACACCCAGCTGACAACCTGATCGGCGATCCACTGACGCACCGTGGCGGTGTAGTGAATGCCGTCGCCGATGTTGTCGCCGGGATCGCGCCACGTGGCTCCGTTGTCATCGGAGAGGTGGTTCGACAGATCGATCAGATGGACGCCCAGGTCGTTGGCGATGTCCCGGATCCGGGTGTTCCGATCGGGTATCGACGTGGGAGAGTTGGCGTCGTCCCGCGGGGGCAACGTCGTCAGAATGAAGTGACTCGCCTGGTGTCCCGCATCGATCCACTTCTGCACCATCCACCGAAGATTGGTCTCCGTTTGGGCCGCGGTCAGGGTCCGAGTCGCACCCGCGTCGTCGTTGGTGCCCATCGACACGTAGGCAAAGTCGTTGTCATTCGGAACGTACGCATTCACCCGGGTGATGGGCCCGGAGAATTTGCCGTTGTTCGGTTCACCGCCGTTCCAGTTTGGCGCTCCCGTCCCCAGCACTTCCGCCTCGAATCGAGTGATACCGTTGACCGCCAACCGCGCATTGGGCGCGCCGTTGGCGCTGCGGGCAGGATCGCCGGTGCCGCCGAGCCCGCCCGTGGTGGTTCCGCCGATCCCATGGTTAACCACTCGGACGGTCTCACTCCGCTGCGACTGCCAGGTCGCCTGGACCTTGCCGGCCACCATGCAGGAGAGGTGGGCGGCATTAGGTCCTTGCCGCGGCGCGATCGACACATAGGACCCCGGTAGGCTGGTGTCCTCTTCGCACCGGTCGGTATTCGAGTCGCCGAAGAGCGTGATCCGAATTACCAGCGCTGCATTGGTGGTGGCACAGTCGGGACTGGTGAAGGGCGAATCCGGCGCACTGCCGGCTCCGGCCGCCAGCACCTTGTAGCAGTACTGGGTGCTGGGTGACAGACCGGTGTCGCTGCTCGATTGGGTGTCCGCCGGAAGAGTCGAACGCTTGGTATAGGTGCCGGAGGCCCCCGTGGTGGAGCGCCAGACCTCGTACCCTCCCTCGTCCGTGGCGTTGTCTTGCCAGGTGAGATTGATCCGACTCGACGATTGAGTCGTGGCGACCAGATTGGTCGGCGTTGCCGGCGGGGAGAGTGTAGTGGCGCAGCTGGGTTCGGTGAACGGCGAATCCGGCGCACCTCCGGCTCCCGCCGCAAGCACTTTGTAGCAGTACTCGGTACCGGGGGAGAGACCGGTGTCGCCAAAGGCCTCGCTGTTGGCCGGACGGTTGGTTCGCTTGGTATACGTGCCGGACGCGCCCGTGGTCGAGCGCCAGACCTCGAACCCCGCCTCGTCGCTCGCGTTGTCCTGCCATGTCAGATTGATGGCCGACCCGGATTGCACCGCGAGCGCCAGGTTCGTGGGAGCGGCGGGCGGAGCCAGTGGGGTCGTGGCGCAGGAGCTGTTGGAGAAGGCGGAAGACGGGCCTGCGCTAGTCGCCAGCACCTTGTAGCAATACTGCGTGCCAGGCGTCAGTCCGTTGTCGTCGGCAGCAGTGACGTCGGCGCCGAGTGAGTTAAGCAGCGTGTAGGTTCCGGTTGCGCCGGTCGTAGAACGCCACAACTGGAATCCCTGCTCGCCCGTGGAATTGTCGGTCCAGACCAACGAGATCGTAGTCGGTGACGGAGCGGTGGCCGCGAGGTTGCTCGGCGCCTCTGGCGGGGTCGTCGCGCAGGAGGCAGTGGTGAAGTCGGACGGAGGAACCCCGGCCCCGCCGATCGCTCTCACCTGATAGCAGTACTCAGTCGAGCCGATGAGCCCGGTGTCATCGGCGCTGGAGCTGTTAGCTCCGACGGATGTCAGCAGGGCGTAAGCGCCGGCGACCCCTGTGGTGGAGCGCCAAATCTCGAATCCCTGCTCGTCCGACGCATGATCAGTCCAGCCGAGCGAGATGCTGGTGGGCGAGGTAGCGGACGCCACCAGGTCCGTCGGCGCGGCCGGCGGTGGCTTGGTGGGAACCGGCGTCGTGGCGCAATTGGTGTTCGAGAAGGTGGATGCCAGACCCTTGGCTCCGACTGCCCGGATCCGATAGCAATACTCGGCGCCGTCCTGCAGGCCGGTGTTGCTATAGGAGACCACGTCCGCCTGGACCGACGCCTCCAGCGTGAATGTCCCATTTTCGCCAGTGACCGACTTCCAGATCTCGAAGCTCGCCTCGTTGTCGGAGTTGTCGGTCCAGGCCAAATCGACCTGTCCAAAGCTGGCGCCCGCGGTCAGCTGAGAGGGAGCGGCGGGAGGCGTGGCCTGAACGCAGGAGGGAGAGGAGAACGCCGAGGGGCTGGTACCGCTGGTGCCGAGTGCTCGGACCCGATAGCAGTACTCGCTGGCTGCGTCGACCGAGGTGTCCTGGTAGGTGGAGATATTGGAGTCCACCGTCGCCAGCGCGACGTAGGTGCCGCTTGCGCCGGTCGAGCGGCTCACCTCGAACGCACTTTCGTTGTCGGAGTTGTCCTGCCAGCTCACCTGGATATTGCCGGATGCGAGCTCCTGGGTGGTGAGATTGCTGGGCGACTCGACCTTCGAGGGGGACGTGATGTCGCCGCCGCAGCCGAGTGAGAGCACCCCGGCGGCAGCCAGAACTAAAGCGGCACCCCTCGACAGGCTCATGCCATTCCCAGGTCAGAGTGGGGCAACAGCAAGTGCAAATAGCCAGCCAGCGGCCCCGACTCAGATTCGGAACCGCCTGAGACAATGACACTTAGGTTGTAGAGGCCGGAACGCAGGATCCGCGCCATCAGCAGCTGGCCGGACGTTGCTGGAGGATGCCGCCCAACTCACGTAGCTGCAACGAGCTGAAGCGAGCTGCGCAGCCCATCCGTTGCGAGGGCACCGCACGATGCCGTCCGAGCGCGGCAGGAAGGAAAACTCGACCCGGGCGAGGACGCAACCGGCGGCCCGGTCCCGAGCGAGCTAGCCCAGAGGCTCCGGGTCGCGACTGGGAGAAGCGATGCTGTGAGACGCCCCGCTGGTGACTGAGCGGGCCAGGAGCGCGGCGAGATCGGGCTCCGGGGTCTCCCATTCATCCCGTCGGCAGCTCACCACCCGGGTCTCGTTGTCGGTAACCAGCTCCAGGGTCACATGGCTGCCGACCTCGTTCTTGCGGACTTCCGGGCGGGGCCGTATCAACCAGATTCGTCCATTCAGCGCGACGAACTGCCGTGCCATGGTTCTTCGCTCCTCTTGCTGGGACTCAAGTAGTGCTGATCTACTATGACGCAAGACGGACCAACGGACAATTCCGAGATCTTTGACGCTGTCTAGGAGAACGACAGCTCGCGGGGAGAGAGAATTCCTGGCATAGCAAACTGCAGCGCGACACCGGTTCGGGGTGCTGCAGACTGCAGAACCAGGTGGCTCGGAGTGCAGGTTGGTTCAGTCCGGGAGCCGAGTAGGGCGCAACAGACCACGGCTAAGCGGCCGGGGTTAGTGTTCAGGCACAGCTAACGCTTCGGGGGCTCCATGTTTCGCGATCATGCACCCGACAACCTG
>Ga0070696_100000074_pt1 | contig 49057 bp, 49 predicted proteins | sample KBSK1253metaG_FD_65474 | JGI IMG/M metagenome (GOLD analysis project Ga0070696, IMG submission 65474) | Corn, switchgrass and miscanthus rhizosphere microbial communities from Kellogg Biological Station, Michigan, USA - KBS K1-25-3 metaG | ecosystem: Host-associated > Plants > Roots >... | reverse complement strand
TGTGACGCGTACCGAACGAGATCCGCGTTCGACGTCACGCTCAGTTTCTCCATGAGTCGCGTGCGGTAGGTGCTCACCGTCTTGGGTGACAGCTTGAGCTCCGCCGCGACGTCCTTGACGCTGTGTCCCGCGCCGAGCCGACGCAGCACCTCGAACTCGCGATCGGAGAGCAGCTCGTGCGGCGCGCCGTTGAACTCCGGACCGAGCTGGGTCGCGAGGCGCTCGGCGAGCGTCGGGCTCACGTAGCGGCCACCGCGGTGCACGCGGCGCAGTGCGTCCACCAGTTGCTCCGGCGAATGATCCTTGGTGAGATAGCCGGAGGCGCCGGCGCGCAGCGCCCGCACCGCCCACTGATCCTCGGGGTGCGCGCTGAGCACGAGCACGCGCACCGTTGGATGGTCCTCACGCAGCCGCTTCAGCGTTTCGATGAACGGCGCTCCGGGCATCGAGACGTCCAGCAGCACGATGTCGACGACCGCGTTGCGCATCGCCGCCAGCGTCTCCTCGCCATTCGACGCCTCCGCGGTAACGGTGATGCCTTTGTCTTCCTCCGCGATGCGACGCAGCCCCGCGCGCACCACCGGATGGTCGTCCGCGATCAACACGCGGATCATGCGGTGGGACTCGACGGGGGGAGCGTGGAGACGAGCGGGATCCGCAGCCACAGAGTCGTGCCGCGTCCCCGTTCGCCGACGATGTCGATCGTGCCGCCACAGGCAAGCGCGCGCTCGCGCAATCCCAGCAGGCCGAGCGAATGCCGGCCGCGCTGTTGATCGCGCGTGATCCCGCGACCGTCGTCAGTCACGCGCAGCGTCAGCGTTCCGACGTCGTTGAAGAACTCGACGACCACGTGCCTCGCCGATGCGTGCCGAGTCACGTTGGTGAGCGCCTCCTGGAGGGCGCGGAATACCGTCGACGCGATCGGATCCGTGACGGTGGTGGCGTCGGCATTGATGTCCAGCTCGATCGCGACACCGGTGCGTGAGGCAAAGTCCTGGGTTTGCCATTCGATGGCGTCGGCCAGCCCGAGCTCGTCGAGGACGCTGGGGCGTAGCTCGGTGATGATGCGTCGCACCGAAAACATCACTCCATCGAGGCGGCCGATCATGTCCCGGGCCCGATCGGGAAGATCTCCGGAATGACTCTTCGCGAGGCGGCGCTCGAGCCACGCCAGATCGAGCTTGAGGCCGGTGAGCACCTGTCCCAGCTCGTCGTGCAGCTCGCGCGCGATGCGCGTCCGTTCATCCTCGCGCACGGTCTCGAGGTGCGCGGCGAGAACCCGGAGCTCTTCGCGCGACCGCGCGATCTCTTCGGCGCCGCGATAGCGGTCGGTGATGTCGCGCTGGATGCCGAGGTGGCCGGTGATGCGTCCCTGGTCATCGCGGATGCAGAGGTAGTGGCCCTCGATGCGCATCGGCGTCCCGTCCCCGCGCCGTTCATCGGTTTCGTTGTGCAGATACCCCGCGTCGAACAGCGCGCGCCAGCCCGAGCGTCCGCGCTCGAGGTCGTGGGCGAGGAAGTCCTCGGGGGTCATGCCGATGATGCGCGACAGCGGCAGGTCGTACTGCCGGGCGTACGCCTCGTTCGCGATGGTCATCCGTTGATGCTGAAAGGCGTAGTCGAGCAACGCTTCCTTGTCGGCGGAATCGTTCCACAGGATGGGCTCGTCGAGCATCATGATGAAGAAGCCGTCGAGCGACTGTGTGAAGAACAGCTCGTGGAGAACGTCCTTGGTGACGGTCGGGACGTATGACCGCGGCGGAGTATGCGTCTGCATCGATGGTCCTGAAAAGCGGCGTACGGCTCTGCGAGCCGTAGGACAAGTGACTACACGCGGATGGCAGGCGCCAGTCAGCCTGCGTCCTACACCGGATTGCCAGTCTGGCTGACGTGGCGTGGGTCCATCATCTGATGCTCGGCGCGCACGGGCTCGCCTATTCTGCGCCCCATGCCAAATACCGCGGAACTACCAATCTTCGTTGGCGAGGGCGAGGCGCTCGCAAAGGCGGTCGAGCCTCCGCATCTGCGCGTCGAACAGACGCAGCTTCGCAGCCTCGTCGTCGATGGTCGAAGGATCGCCTATCAGGACGTCGGTCCGGCGGCGGGCCCGGTGATCATTCTGGCGCATTGCTCGGGCGGGTCCCACCGCGAGTGGGCGCTGCTCGTCGAGCAGCTGAGCGGCCGCTATCGCATACTCGTTCCGGACCTCATCGGCTACGGCGCATCCGAGCCGTGGCCGGCGAACGCGCCGTTGCAGCCGTCAGCGGACGCCAACGTGCTGATCGCCCTGGCCGCGCTGGCCGGTGGACCCGTTCATCTCGTCGGACATTCGTACGGCGGGGCGATGGCGCTCGAAGCCGCGCGTGTGCTTGGCGCGCGCGTCAAGAGTTTGACGCTCGTCGAGCCGGTCGTGTTCCACCTGCTGCATTCGACCGCGCGACTCTCCGAGTGGCACGAGATCCATGAGCTCGGGGAGAAGATCCTGACGGCAATGCGGATGCGCCGCGATCGCAAGGCGGCGGCCGCGTTCATGACCTTCTGGGTCGGGCGACTGCGGTGGTGGCTGATGCCGGCGCGCGCGCGCGAGCGGATCGTCACGACGATCGGCAAAGTCGCGGCGGAATTCGAGGCTCTGCGTCAGCTGACCGCCACACCCGGCGACTATGGCGCGATTTACGTGCGTGCGCGGCTGATCGTGGGACAGCGCACTCAGCGTTCAGCGCGGGCGATCGTAGAGGAGCTGTTGCGGATTCTGCCGGATGCGACGGTGCGCGAAGTCGCCGGGGCGGGACACATGAGTCCCATCACCCATCCCGAAGCAATCAACTCGCTGATCGCCACGCACATCGACTCGTACGAGGAGGACGTTGCGCGACGGCAACGCGTACGAGCAACGGCCGAAACGATACTGGGGCGGCCATACAGCGTGCGAAACGCGGGGCGGCGGATCAGCAAGTCTGACGTATGGAGCATCTGATGCGCTGGCATCGCGGACACTCGAGGCTCTCGCTCGTGCTCGGCGTCTGCGCCGCAGCGGTTGCGGCATGCACGCGTGATGACGCGCCTGTCGGGCCGGCGCGTGTGTTGACCACCGTGCGGGTGTCCGTTGCGGACACGTCCGCGGAATTGGGCCAGTTCACCGTCGCGACGGCGACGATACTCGATCAGTTCGGCGCGACGTTCGACGCCGGCCGAGTGATGTTTGCCTCGAGCAGTCCAGAAGTCGCTGGAGTGAATCCAACGGATGGGCGAATTCTCGCGATTTCCCCGGGCACCACGACTATCACGGCGAGCCTGAGAGGAAAGAGTGGAAGTCAGGTCATCACGGTCTCGTTCCCGCCGCTCTTCCTGAACGAAGTCGTGCCGAATGGCGACGGAGCTGGCGGCTGGGTCGAGCTGTTCAACCCCACCGATGCGCCGGTCGATCTCACGGGATGGACGATCACCAACGGCAACATCTTTCAGAGCAACGCCCTGCCCGTCGGCGCAGTGATCCCGGCGCGTGGGTTTTTCGTGATCGAGGAGAGCAGCATTGCGGGCGGACTGCAGGCGCGGGACGCGGTGCACCTGTTCAGCAGCTTCGGCGTGCAGTCAGACGCCTTCATCTGGGGACACGATCCGGTGACGAGCTTCGGCCGCTGTCCCGATGAAGTCGGAGGCTTCATCAGAACGACGGAAGCGACCAAGGGAACCGCCAACGCCTGCCCGTAGTCGATTGGACATGACCAAGATCGACAATGCTTCGCGCAATGGTCACGGAGGGCCTGTTCCGAATTGACCCGAATTCCCCGAATAGCACTACTCCTGGCCAGCACAGAATCCAAAGAAAACTGATTCGGGTGATTCGAGAGGATTCGGAACAGGTTGTCCGTGGCCATTGCGCACCGCAATCGACTCTTACGCCGCGAACCGCTGCAGTCGTAGCTTCTGATCTAGCCGGTCTAGCCCAGAGAGCAATCGTCTCCAATGCCACTCCTACGCACGCCGCAGGACCGCGCGGTTGCTCTCATTCTCATCCTTGCCATCGCCATCGCCATGGCGCTGGCCCCGTTTCTCAGCGGATTGCTGGGCGCCGCCGTGCTGTACGTGGTCTTCGTGAATCCCTATCGGCGACTCGAACGCTTCCTGAAGCCAGGGATCGCGGCGTCGGTGATCCTCGTTGTGGCACTCGCGGTGATCGCGCTCCCGGTTACCTGGCTGATTGGCGTTGTGATCGACCAGGCGCCTGACGCGCTCCGTCGCGTACGCGACAGTGATGTGCTTGCGCGCGTCGGTGGGGGCCAACTGCGACTGGGAAACCTCGACATCGGCGCCGAGATCGCGAAGGCGGGCAGCGCGCTGCTGACGTGGTTGTCGTCAAACCTCATTGCGTTCGCCGGCGGGGCCACGTCCGCCCTGTTGAACATCGTCATCGCGTTTTTTGGCCTGTACTACATGCTCCGTTCCGGGACGCAGATGTGGGCGGAGGCGCGGAGCTATATCCCGTTCTCTCCACGGACGGCCGATGCGCTGCGTGATCGCTTCTTCGGTGTGACCGAGGCGACGCTGCTCGGCACCGCTCTCGTCGGCGTGTCGCAGGGAACGCTGGTCGGAATGGCGTTCTGGCTCGTAGGTCTGTCCAATCCACTATTCTGGGGAGCGGTCACCGCGTTCGCGTCGATCCTTCCGGTGCTGGGGAGCGGATTGGTGTGGTTGCCAGCGACGTTTGTCCTGCTCGCACAGAACCGGCTGGGCGCCGCCGCGCTGATGGTGGTGATCGGCGCCGGCATCGCGAGCAACCTCGATAACCTCATTCGCCCGCTGGTGTACAAGCGTGTCTCCAACATTCATCCGATGATCACGCTCGTCGGTGCATTCGCGGGCGTGCGGTACTTCGGCCTTCTGGGACTGCTGCTGGGCCCCCTCGCGATCGCGTACCTGTTCGAGCTCCTGCATTTCTATCGCGAGGAGTATGGTATGGCGCCGCAGGCATGACCGCGGGCGGTACGCGGCTCGCCGCGGCATGTGAGCCCCGCGCCAGCGCGCATCCTGGCATGTCGGGCGTGGTCCCAATCACCGATGGGCGCGATGCCTTCGCGGCGCGCGCGCTGCTGGCCGACGCCGCCGAGCGCACGCTCGACGTGCAGTACTACATCTGGCACAACGATCGGTCGGGCACACTGCTGCTCGACGCGCTCCGGCGAGCCGCCGACCGTGGCGTATACGTTCGACTGCTGCTCGATGACAACAACACGACGGGGTTCGACGACATTCTTGCCGCGCTCGACACCCACCCGCGCATCGAGGTGCGACTGTTCAATTCGTTCCGGCACCGGCGGGCGCGCTGGGTGGACTATCTCACGGATTTTGCGCGCCTCAATCGCCGCATGCACAACAAGTCGTTCACGGCTGACGGCCAGGCCACGATTGTCGGCGGGCGCAATGTGGGTGACGAGTACTTCGGCGCCGGCCATGACGTGCTGTTCGTCGATCTCGACGTGCTGGCGATCGGCCCGGTGGTGAATGACGTGTCACGCGATTTCGAGCGGTACTGGACGAGCGAATCGGCCCACCCGGTCAGCCGCGTTCTTCCCGCGGCGCGCGCGGAATCGATCGAGCGAGTCTCCGCGGCCGCGGCCCAGGTGGAGCGCGACCCGGCGTCTGTCGCATACCTCGCTGCTCTCGCCACTCAGCCATTCGTGCGCGCTCTGCTCGAGGGCACGCTGACGCTGGAGTGGACGCCCACCATCATGGTGAGCGACGATCCGGCCAAGGCATTGGGCCGCGCCAGCGACGACGCGCTGGTGTGGACTCGGCTCAAGCAGCTCATGGGCTCGCCCCTCTCCGAGCTGCAGCTCATCTCGCCGTATCTCGTCCCCGGCAACGTTGGTCGTGGCTACTTTGCCGCGCTCGCGAAGCGAGGGGTGAAAGTCACCATGCTCACGAACTCCCTGGAAGCGACAGACGTGGCCCTCGTGCACGCGGGATACGCCAGGCACCGGAAACCGCTGCTCGCGTCGGGCATCAACCTGTTCGAGTTGAAGCGCATGTCATCCGCGCCGTCCGGTCGGCGGCGGACGTTCACCACGAAAGGCAGCTCCGGTTCGAGCAGCTCCAGCCTGCACGCCAAGACATTCGCGATCGATCGCGCACGTGTCTTCGTCGGATCGTTCAATTTCGATCCGCGCTCGGCGCGCCTGAACACGGAGCTCGGCTTCGTCATGGACAGCCCGGTGCTGGCTCAGGCGATCGCGGACGCCTTCGCGGAGCGGATTCCGCAACGAGCCTACGGTGTCCACCTGAGCGATGCCGCGCGACTCCAGTGGATCGAGTCGATAGACGGCGGCGACGTGGTGTACGATCGCGAGCCGGGCACCCGGTTTGGCCAGCGTCTGGCTGTCGCCGCGATGTCGCTGCTGCCGATCGAGTGGTTGCTCTAGCGAGACCGGCGGCGGTAGGCAGTCACTTCGTCTACGTGCGCGCGCCCTCGGCCGCGGCCTCGAGTAGCGCCGCCTTGAACTCGTTGGGACTCGTCCAGTCACCGTCGAAGCGCACGCCGTTGATGAAGAACGTCGGCGTTCCATTGACGCCGCTGCGCACGCCGCTCATGAAGTCGGCCTTCACCTTTTCCTCGAACGTTCCGTCTTCGACGTCAGCGGCGACGTCGTCGGCGTCGGCGCCCGCGGACTCCGCGTAGCGCAACAGGTGCGGCTCGTCGAGCGCATTAGGTGAATCCTGCTGATGCTCGAATATGAGGTGGTGCATCTTCCAGTACGCGTCCGGCCCGGCGTGCGCCGCCACGCTCTCCGCGGCTTCAGCGGCTTTCACTGCATACGGATGGAGCTCGGCGATGGGAAAGTTGCGGAAGACGAAGCGCAGCTTGTTGCCGAGCGCTTTCTGGAGCTTCGTGACGATCGGGTGGGCGCGGAAACAGTGGGGGCACTGGAAGTCGCCGTACTCCACGAGCGTCACGGGCGCATCGGCCGGGCCGGCGGAGTGGTCGTTGTCATTCACCGGCGTGCGCAGAATGCCCTGCTGATTCGGCGTCATGCGACCTCCACGGGACGTCCGTCCCGCATGGCTTCGAGTGCGTTGAGTATGCCGTCGGCTCCGGGGTTCACCCCCACCGGCGAGCAATAGCTCCATTGGATGATCCCGTCGCCATCGACCACGAACAGCGCGCGCTCGGTGGTGCCCTCACGTTCGCGATAAGCGCCATACGCTTTCGCCACAGCGCCCTTGGGCTCGAAGTCGGCGAGCAGTGGGAAATGCAGCTTGCGCGCTTCGGCGAACGCCGCGTGACACCAGGCGCCGTCCACCGAGATGCCAACGAGCTCCGCTCCCAACTTATGGAACTCCGGTAGTACGGCGTTATACAGAGCCATCTGATCGCCGCATACGGGACTGAAGTCCGCCGGATAGAATGCCAGGATGACCGGCTTTCCGCGGAAGTCCGACAGCGAGACTGTCTGGTCGGGAGTGGCGTGGATCTCGAAGTCGGGCGCGGGTTGGCCGGCGCCGAGGATTTTCGAATGCGTTGTCATGTCACCGTACCGTTTGCCTCCACGAACCATAGCCATTTATCGGTGCCGCGCGAGATCTCGGTGAGGATGTCGGCGGAGGCGGCGTCCTCGAGCTCGTTCATCTCTTCGATACCAATGCGCGCCGCTCGGCCAAATTGGGCCAGCACATCGGAGAGCGCGGCGACGTGTTCCCCACCGGTGGCAATCGTGAGGGGATAGTCCATGAGGGTGCTGCGCTCGGCCGCAACGCGCGCGGTTCCCTCCGCGATGCCGCCGAGCTGCGCGATACGTTCGGCCAGCAGGTCGGCGAACTCGCTCACGGCGTCGTAGACCTCGTCGAACAATTTGTGCAAGGCGATGAACTGCGGGCCGCGAACGTTCCAATGCGCCTGCTTCGTCATCGTCTGCAGGTCGATGGCGTCAGCGAGGCGGGCATTCAGCAGGTTCACGACTTGGGCGCGCGTTTCCGCGCTGAGATCGTTCTTCGTCGATCGAAGCGGTTGCGTCCCATCGATCGAGCTTCTGGTGCGAGCGGGTGGACTCATGGCGACTCGATGTAGGCTTGATGTGATGATAATCGTTCAGCGCCGCGGCGCGCATCCGCCCAATGGGCGGTTGCAGTCTACGACTTTTGTGCTATAACTCGCCGCGTCGTTCAGTTCGTCTTTCGAGGGCACCGAACTGCTTCGTGGAGTGAGGCAATGGAAGTCATCAACAATTCAGATCGACACCGGTTCGAAGTCCATGAGGGTGAGCTCACGGCCGAGCTCGTGTACCGCATCGAGGACGGCGTGATCGATCTGATCCACACCGAGGTTCCGAAGGAGCTCGGGGGACGCGGGATCGGCAATGAGCTCGCGCGCGCCGCACTGGAGTTCGCGGCGCAGGAGAACCTGCTCGTGCGTCCCACCTGTCCCTTTGTGAAGGCGTATCTCAGACGCCACCCTGCCGCGGCAAAGTTGACGGGACGCCGGGACGACTGATCGCGCCATTCCCTCATAGACAAAAAGCCAAAGGAAACCGTTTCGTTACGCGATCTACTCCTTTTGGCCAATGGCGCGACTGGAATGTGGACGCAGCTTTCTGCAGGTTTGCGGTGAGCCGGCACTACTTGCGCGGAGGGATGCAACGGTGATGAGCGCGAAGTAGTGTCAGCAGTCGAGAGGCTCTGAAACCAACAGGAGAACGCATGACCGCCACGGTATCCAAGACTCCTTCGTCGACCGCGCGTTCGACGATCCCCGAGCATGACGCGAAGCAGGTGGACCGCGCCAACAAATCCGGACTGCAACCGGTCGCCTTCGTCCACGGCCTCTGGTTGCTGCCAAGCAGCTGGGATCGATGGGCCAGCGCATTCGAGGATGCCGGATACATCGCGTTGACGCCTGGATGGCCTGATGATCCGAATTCCGTCAGCGAAGCGAATGCGCACCCCGAGGCCTTCGCCAACAAGACCGTCGGACAGATTGCGGATCACGTCGAAGACGTCATCAGTGGGCTGACGAGAAAGCCTGCCCTTGTCGGACATTCATTTGGCGGGCTGATGGTGCAGATCCTGGCCGGCCGAGGTCTGTCGGCCGCGACCGTTGCGGTCGATCCGGCTCCTTTCCGCGGCGTGCTCCCCCTGCCACTCTCGGCGCTCAAGTCCGCATGGCCGGTGCTGGGCAACCCGGCCAATAGGAAGCGCGGCATCCCGCTCACGTACGATCAATTCCGATATGCATTCGCCAATGCGGTGACCGAGACCGAGGCCAAGCAGCTGTTCGAAGAGTTCGCGGTGCCCGCCGCGGGCGCGCCCCTCTTTCAGGCTGCGACGGCGAACCTCAATCCGTGGACCGAGGTGAAGGTCGATACGGACAATCCGGAGCGTGGTCCGCTGCTCGTCATCTCCGGAGAGAAGGACCACGTGGTGCCCTGGTCTATCGCGAACGCATCCTTCAAGCAGCAGAAGGACAACTCCGGCGTCACCGAGATCGTCGAAATGAAGGGGCGTGGGCACGCGCTCACGATCGACAGCGGTTGGCGTGAGGTTGCGGATACGGCTCTCGCCTTCATTCGACGCTTCGTTTAGCGCACGCGATCAAGGGGCGCGCCCGCGCCCCTTGATGAAGGTGCCGCGCTGAAGGTCTGACATCGCCTGGCGCAACTCGTCCTCGGTGTTCATGACGATCGGACCGTACCAGGCGACGGGCTCCTCGATCGGCTTGCCGGAAACAAGCAGAAAGCGAATTCCCCGCTCTCCCGCCTGGACCGTGACTTCGTCGCCGCTGTCGAACACCACGAGCGAACGATTCCCGGTGCGCTCGCGCACGATCGAGTCGTCGTTCTTCTCGGTCAGCACACCGAAGGGCTTTGACGCATTGCGAAAGGTGCCATCGCCATCGAAGACGTACGCGAATGCGTGGTGGTTCCAGGCCACGCGCAGTGTCTTACGCTTGAGCGGCGGCACGTACACGTCGAGATACCGAGGATCGGATGCGACGCCTTCGACCGGACCGACCGTTCCCCAGAACTCGCCGACGACGACGCGCACGATCGTTCCATCGTCGTCGGTCATCTCGGCGACGTCCTTCGACGCGATGTCCTGATAGCGCGGCTGCGTCATCTTGAGGGACGACGGGAGGTTGGACCAGAGCTGAAAGCCGTGCATCCGCCCTCGGTCGTCGCCCTTCGGCATCTCCTGATGCATGATGCCACTGCCCGCGGTCATCCACTGCACGTCTCCCGCGCCGAGGGTGCCCTTGTTGCCGAGGCTGTCGCCATGGGCGACCGAGCCGGCGAGCACGTACGTGATGGTTTCGATCCCGCGATGCGGATGCCAGGGGAAGCCGGCGAGGAAGTCTTCTGGGCGCTCGTTGCGAAAGTCGTCGAAGAGGAGAAAGGGATCGAACTCCTCGGTGGCGCCGAAGCCGAAGGCGCGGCGCAGCTTCACACCGGCGCCTTCAATGGCGGGCTGCGATTGGATGATGCGTTTGACCGGGCGAATGGACATTGATCTTCCTTGCGACTCTTCAGTCTGAACCTAGCAATGTCGTCCAGTGCCTTCGCATCGAGCACAAACGCATGAACATCACCGAGCTTGTTACATGCGACGCTCTGGCGCGCTAGGACGTGCTCCCTACAATAGGTGTCACGGCCGGACCCGCTCGAGAACGCGATGAGGCGGTGACGAGGCCATGGCGGGATTCGCCGACCGCAACTACGGTGTGGCGCGTACGCGCGCCAGGAGGCGACATGTCGGACATCATCCGTTCGGCGTATCAGCGCACGTGGTGGGCAATCCTGCTCCGCGGCGTCTTCTCACTGTGCATCGGCGCGTTCATTCTGTGGCGGCCGCTGGATTCCATCGCCACGTTCGCGCTCGTCATCGCATTCTGGTCGCTCTTCAATGGCATCACCCAGGTCGTTCACGGCGTCGCCCTTCGTCAGGTGTTCACACGGTGGTGGGTGTTGCTCGTCAGTGGTTTCGTAGCCATCGCCTTTGGGATCGCGGCGCTCACCGTCTATCCCGGCCTCTCGCTCGCGTTCGCCGTGATCTGGGTGACGTGGTGGCTGTTTCTCGTTGGCGGCTTCGCGATTTTGCTCTCTGTCGTGGAGCGCCGTCATGGACTTCCATGGGGCTGGACGCTGGCGTTTGGCGTAGTGAACGTCATCGCCGCTGTGTACGGGCTCATGTCCCCTCCCGCCACCCTCGCGGCGATCATGGCGCTCATCGCCACCTTCGCGTTGGTGAGTGGAGCGGTTCACGTGACGGCTGCCTTCAAGCTCGCGTCCGCGAAGGCGCAGCTTACCGACTCACTGCACGGAGCGGCGGCGCGCTGACAGCCTCGAGGAGCTGACATGGGTGTGATCCCGCTGAGCGACGCTTCGCGTCGCCCGAGTCGATTCCCGGCCGTCACGGCGGGCATCATCGTGATCAACGTCTTCGTCTTCATCCTGGAGCTTCGGGGTGGAGACGCCTTCGTGACGCGTTGGTCAGTCACGCCGACGGACATCGTCGCCGGTCATCACTGGATCACGATACTGACGGCGATGTTCATGCATGGCAGCTTCTCGCACATCATCGGGAACATGGTGTTCCTGTGGGCGTTCGGCCCCGAGATCGAAGACTCGATGACTCCGCGACGCTACCTGGCGTTCTACTTGTTGGGTGGACTGGCGGCTACGCTGGGACAGGTGGCCGCGAGTCCGACGTCCACCGTTCCCAACCTGGGCGCGAGCGGCGCGATCGCGGCGGTGATGGGCGCATTCCTGGTCACCTACCCGCGCGACAAGATTCGCTCGCTGCTTGTCATCTTTGTTTTTGCGCGTATCAGGTACATCCCGGCCGCGCTGCTGATCGGCGTGTGGTTCCTGACGCAGTTCCTGAATCTCGGTGCCGTCGCGAAGGAACCGGCGGGGGGCGTGGCGTACATGGCGCACGTGAGCGGCTTCATTTTCGGGGCGGTCACCGCGCGCCTCTTCGAGGGAAGACACCGGCCTGACCTTCATGACGGTGCGAGCTGGCTCAGTCGGGGGAAGCGTCCTTCCATATAGTCGCGCGAGACGCGCATGATGTCCTGACGGCTACCGCCGACGAACGGCCCGTGCATGACGATCGGCGCCCGTTGAGGCTGGCCGGCGTAGAGCATCACACGGGCCCCACTCGGCCCGGCAACGATCCGCAGAACAGTTGGCTCGTCCTGTCCTACACTATCGAACGACGCGACCTGACCGGCCACCGCCGCCGTCGCCGCCGCGTCCGAACCTGCACGGATGTCGCCCTCGAGCACGTACATGAAGCCACTGAACGACGCGGCCAGGTCCTGGTCGAGCACCGCGTTGGGCGCGAGATGGATGTCCGCCAGGGTAACTGCCACGTGGTTGTGTGTGCGCGATACCGCTGTTCCCGACGAGCCGCTGTACACTCTGACCTCGACGCCCGCCTCGCGGCGGACGGGGACGCTGTCGAGCGTCACCCGCTCGAACCGGGGACTCACCCATCGACTGGCCGGAGGCAGCGTGAGCCACAGCTGCAGGATGCGTGTGCGCTCGACGAGCGTCACGTCCTCGTTGTGAATCACGCCACTCCCGGCGGTCATCCAGAGCACGTCGCCCGCGCGCAACGTGCCTTCGTCGCGATCGCGCACTTCACCCTGCACGACGAACGTGACGGTCTCGAACCCCGCGTGCGGGTGAGCGTCGCCGAGGCGTTCTCCCGGGCGAAGGTCGACGCGATCGTCCATGAGCGCGATGAAGGGATCGTTCCGCGCGAAGTCCGCCGGATCCAGTACAGCGACAGCGGTGTGCCCCGGTCCCATGAACCCCGGCTGCGGCGGCGGCGCCGTCACGACTCGTGCAAGGCGGCGGTCGAGGGACAACTGGTTTTTCATCGCAAAACGCCGTTGTGTGATTGTCCTGGTGAGGCGGTTACCGCTGGGCCACGTACTGCCAGCTCCGAATCTCCACTAATTCCTCGAATCGTCCCGAATACTCACAGCGGCGGTGAATTTGAGCACGCTTATTCGTGTGATTCGAGGGAATTCGGAATGGGTTGTACGTGACCCCTTGCGCGAGATGCATAGGCTGAAACCTGGTCACGGCGTGGCCTTCGGTCCCTCTGCGCGTCGCCCTACGAGGGCGCCATCCGCCGCGATGCGAGAACGTTGTCCAGGCTCCACGCTCCACCGCCCGCGAATGCGAAATACAACCACAGAAAGCAATAGAGCACGGCGGACTCCCCGAGATTCGTGATCGGCCAGAAGCCGTTGGGGAAATGCGCCATGAAATACGCCACGGCCATCTCTCCCGAGTGGAGGAATGCGACCGGTCGCGTGAAGAGGCCGACGACCAGCAGCGTGCCTCCGACGATCTCGAGAACCCCGGCGATCCACGGCAGCGACATGACCGGGAAGGTCATGGGAGGGAACATTGAAGGGTTGGGCGGATATCCCAACAGCTTGTTCGTTCCGTGAAGGAGGAAGAGCAACCCCGCAACGATGCGCAGGACGCTCAGCATCCGCGTGGCCCATGGGGACGGCGCGAAGATCGACATGTGCACTCCTTGCCATTCGATAGAGTTGGTTACTGTTCGTAACTAAGGGATGTCGTTGGCATCGCAAAGAAGGCACTTGCAAGTGCCTCAGTAACCCGGCGGTAACCCTGCCTGGCGCCGATCGCTCACACCCTCGCGTAGGTCGGTCGCCGCTCCAGTCATCCGCTCTGCCACCAGCACGTGAGCGCGGCGAGAATCAACAACACGACCACGCCGATCGCATACTGACGACGCGTCGGCAGATCGATGCGACGCTTCGGGTTGTCGTCGCCCTGCATGGTGTGATTGGGATCAGGGCTGCGGTGATGACCTTGCGACGAATGAACATCTCGCGCCCACTGAGCACAATGCACTGCATGTTACGTTCGTGTAACGAGCCTTCGCGGACCATCGTTCACGCTCCTGGCAGCGGGATCGCGATCGAACGCGCGCCACTGGCGTCCAGCCACGCGTGCGTCGGCGTCCGTACGATCCGCATCACCACGTCCTCGCAGGACGGACAGCGCAGCACCGCACCCATTTCCTGGGCGTAGAGCACCAGCGTCCCGAAGCTTCCGCTCGCGCCACAGTGCGCGCACCGCGCCACTGCTGACGTGATGTCGACGGCGAAGATCTCATGACACAACCCGGCCGCGGCGTTGCCGTCGAGCCGCCGGGATTCCACTGACGTCGATTCGTTCACAGTCCCTCCATTCTCTCAGCCCCCTGTGGGGCCGAAGCGTTCGGTTTTCACCAGCGACGGGTCGTGCCCCAGCGCCACGAGCTCATTCGCCGCCGATTCCACCAGCGGTGTGGGCCCGCACACGAACATCCGCGGGCGCTCCGCCGGTGGCCACCCCACCTCGGCGAGCATCGCGCGATCGATCCGGCGACGGTACCCTGTCCAGTTTGCCGGGGGCTCGCGGGTGATCGCGTGCGTCACCTGCAGCGTCGGATCTGCGGCTGACATCTCCGCCAACTCCTCGCGATAGATGACGTCGGCCCAGCGACGCGACGAATACAGCAAACGCGCGGGCACTCTGCTGTTCGCGGCCGCGCGATGGCGCAGCATCGCCATCAATGGAACGACGCCGGATCCGCCGGCGACAAGAAAGAGCGGACCACCCTCCTTCACCGTCCAGACGAAATACCCACCGATGGGACCGCGCAGCTCGAACACATCCCCGGGGCGCACCTCACCGCAGAGATGCCCCGATACCTCGCCATCCTCGAGTCGCTCGATGGTGAGCGCGAGCCGTTGGTCCTCAGGCGCCGACGCGATCGAGTAGCTGCGCTCCGCCTGATAGCCATCTTCCGCGGTGAGACGCACGTCGACATGCTGGCCCGCGCGGTGCCCCGGCCATCCCGGGACGTCGAGCAGCAGCGTGCGCGCCGTCGACGTTTCGGCCACGATCTCCGCGATCGTCGCCACGCGCCAGTCGAGCCGGCCTATGGTTGGCGCCGCCGTCACGGATCCCCGGTGTACCGCTGCTCCCGCCAGGGATCGCCGTAGATGTGGTAGCCCGCCGATTCCCAGAACCCGGGCTCGTCGCGCTCCATGAAGCGCAGCTCGCGGACCCACTTGGCGCTCTTCCAGAAATACAAGTGCGGCACGAGTAGCCGCGCCGGGCCGCCGTGCTCGGGATCGAGGGGCGCGCCGTCGAAGGTGTACGCCACCATCCCCTTGCCCCCCGTCAGGTCGGCGAGGGGGACGTTCGTGGTGTACCCGCCGTCGCACACCGCCATGGTGTAGGGAGATGCCTCGACACCGCGGTGCCTGGCTGCATCGAGCAGGGTATCGATCGATACTCCCTCCCACTTCGTACCGAACTTGGACCACTTCGTCACGCAGTGGATGTCCGTCTCAAGCGCGGTCTTGGGAAGGGTCGTGAACTCCTCCCAGCTCCAGCGCGCTGTCTTGCCATCGAGCGAGCGTAGCGAGAAGGACCACTTGCTCAGCGGAGCGCGCGGCGTCGGGCCCGCGGACAGCACGGGGAAGTCACGCGTCTCGTACTGTCCGGGAGGGAGGCGCTCCCTGCTCGCCGCCTCAGGCCGGCGTCCGCGAAATCCGCGTGAGATCGGAGGCACAAGTGATCATATCAGTGACGCGTGTCATCGGACAGGTGACTGGAAAAGCTCGACTGGCCCACGCCATCGAGCCAGTGCGTGGCGAGTCACACCAACCTGTTCAGAATGGCATAGTCTTCATCGCTCGGACAAAGCCAGGTTGGTTTACCGGCCACGGCCTCAATGTCGACGGCGGCATGAGCACCAACTGAACACGTCCACGCAAGGTGAATTGAGCGATGTCGACGAGAAGCAGGTGAAGGCCGCGGCGTGGAGTCTTTTCGGACTCCTGGTGGTCTGGGCGCTTGCGGCCGATCTCGGCTTGTTTCGCAAGGCGGACACCGAGGACCGCGCGGTCACGGTCCGCGGAGCAGCGACCAGGAGTGTCGCGTGGATCGCGCTTTCGCTCACCTTTGGGTTGGTGGTCCTGTACCTGTACGGACAGCAGGCAGCGCTGAGCTACTTCACCGCCTACCTGCTCGAGAAGTCGCTCTCCATCGACAACATCTTCGTCTTCGTGGTGATTTTTGCCGAGTTGCGGATTCCGCTCGACCGACAGCGGACCGTGCTGCTGTGGGGTGTGATCGGGGCGCTCGCCATGCGCGCCTTGCTGATCGGTGCGAGTCTGTTCGTGCTCAACCGCTTTCACTGGGTCGTGTACCCCTTCGCGCTGCTCATCATCCTGGCAGCCGCGCGGTTGCTCTGGGGCCGGCAAGAACAGCAGAAGATCGTTCGAACGGCCTGCGGTGTTTGCACCAGCTGGGTGGCACGTTTCATCCCCATCACGCCCCGGCTCGATGGCAACCGATTCTTGCTGCGCGAAGGGAGACGGCTCGTGGCCACGCCACTCCTCGTGGCGCTGATCATCATCGAGACGACCGACATTGTGTTCGCGCTCGACTCGGTGCCCGCGGTGTTGGCGGTGACGCGTGATCCGTTTCTCGTCTACACCTCGAACATCTTTGCCATGTTGGGGCTGCGTTCGCTCTACTTTCTCGTCGCGGGCATCGTGGACCGTTTTCGTTTTCTTCGCTTCGGCCTGGCCGCAATACTCGCCTTCTTCGGCGCCAAGCTTCTGCTGACCGATGTCATCGAGGCTCCTGTCGCCCTGTCCCTTGGCGTGATTGCAGCGGCAATCGGCTTGTCAGTAGCGATGTCGATCTTGTGGCCGCCGAAGCGGGACGCTTCTACCTGAGCCACGAGTTTCTGTAGCAACGGCGACGCATTGTCCTTCTTCCAGATGAGGTGAAATGGGAGGCGGACATTCATGTCAACAACTGGGACCAAAGTGATCCCTTTGGGACAGTGCCAACGCACGGTTTCGGGTTGCCAGGAGAGCCCGATCCGGCACAGGACAAGACCCAAATTGGTGTCGCGATCCGCTGCCTCCTGAACAATGCGCGGAGCGCTGAGACCGCCCCGAGCACACGCCCGCATCAGTCGATCATGGAAGACTGGATTGACCCAGCGGGGGAACCAGACGAACGGCATGTCCAGCAGATCCCGCAATCGAACCGTCGTTTGTTTCGTCAATGCGTGACCGGTGGGCACCGCCAACACCATTCTATCCTTCGCGAGTTCGCGATGCGCCAATTCCTTGTCCCAGGGTGTGACACTGGCGGCAAACCCGGCATCCAGTCGGCCGGACAGGATGGCGTCAACCTGATGAACGGAAAGCAGATGATGCAGCTCCAGCTCCACGTCCGGCTGCCGCCGCCGGAATTCGCGAAAGGAGTCTACAACCAATCCATGCCAGGATACCGCTGTCGCAATTCCGATTCGAAGCGTACCGGCCTGGCCATGAGCTATCCGCTCGGCGCGAAGCTTTGCCTCATCGACGTCTTGCAGGATCCGTCGCGCATCGGTCAAGAACAATTTCCCCGCCGCGTTCAAACGGACTCCGCGAGGCAGTCGCTCGAACAGCAGGAATCCCATCTCCCGCTCCAAATCCTGGATCTGTCGTGACAAGGCCGGCTGAGCCACATGGAGGCGCTCGGCTGCTCGTCCGAAATGCTGCTCTTCCGCAACGCCGACGAAATAGCGCAAATGCCGCAGCTCCATTGATACCTCGGAGGTATTGGATCAATAGAAACAAAATCTTGGACGTATCGAGCATTATTACTGCAGATTCGCGTCATGAGCCAGCACGTGACCATCTCTCCCAAGGAAGCCGCGGATCGCCTTGCGATTCGAGAGCTCGTCGAGGCCTACGCACACTGCGCCGATCGACGTGATGCGCGTGGCCAGATGTCGCTCTTCACCGCTGACACCCATTTTGTGGTGTACATGAATGCCAAGGATCCGAAGCCGTCGCAGGAGCTGCACTCGCGCGAGGCGCTGGCTCCGGTGTTCGCGGCGCTGAACCAGTACGATGCCACCACGCATTTCGTGGGACAGAGCACCGTCCTCTCGCTGTCGGACGACCGAGCCACGGGCGAGGCGTATTGCCTGGCGCATCACGTGACGGTTGACGGTGGCAAACGGCGCTTGATGGTCGCCTCGCTCCGCTACAACGACACGTTCGTGAAGACGGCCGGCGGATGGCTGTTCTCGGAGCGTTTGCTGTACGTTGACTGGGTGGACGAACGCGCGCTTTCATGACACGGAGCGAGGGCCGGAAGCGGGTTGTCATCGTGGGCGCAACCGGAATGGTCGGTGGCCACGCGCTTCGCTATGCGCTCGATGACGCCGCCGTCGAGCGTGTCACGACAATCGGACGCCGCCCGATCGGCCTCTCGCACCCAAAGCTGAACGAGGTGCTCCACGACGATTTCGCGGACTGCTCCGCGCTCGCCGGCTCGCTCTCGCAGCAGGACGCGGCGGTCTTTTGTCTTGGTGCCTACACCGGCGCGGTCTCCGACGCGGAGCTTCGCAGGGTCACCGTGGACTACACAATCGAGTTCGCGCGAGTGCTCCGCGGCAGCAGCCCCGCGGCGGCATTCTCGTTTCTAAGCGGGAACGGCGGGATCCGACTGGACGAAGCCGTATCGCCTTCGCACGGTACAAGGGCGAGGCCGAGAAGGCGCTGTCTGCGGCAGGGTTTCCGGGCTTGTACATCTTCCGCCCCGGGTACATCTACCCAGTACAGCCGCGCAGAGAGCCCAATTTCAGCTATCGCCTGATGCGCGCGATCTATCCTGCATTTCGGGTGTTGCTCCCCAATCTGGTGATTCGCGCCGACGACCTGGCTCGAGCGATGGTGGATGCCGCCGTACGGGGAATTGGTGGAGACCGAAATCTGGTTCTCGAGAATCGCGACATCCGCCGTCTCGCTGGAGCGGTTCAGTCCCGGACTTGAAGGGCGCGCGACGCGCGGTGACCTGCGTTCTGGTCATCTCGCAAACGCTGCAGGGGTGCGGGGCTAGGAATGCTCAGACTTCCGATCATCTCGATGGGTCCCGGTTTCACAATCGAGACAGCGTCGCTGACTACTCGCTGTGGGAGGAGGTCAGGATCGCCTGGGAGTTGAGAACCAAGGCTAAAAACTGGCCCGCGCATTTCCAAACGAAGCCCTATCGGGCGCCCCCGGAACCGGTGCTTCATGGAATCAGGGTGCTCTGGGTCGGACACTCGACGACCATCATCCAGACCCCGCGTCTGAACATCATCACTGATCCGATCTTGTTCGAGTCCATAGGGCCCGGTGTGTTCGGCCCGAAGACCGTGACAAATCCAGGCATCCTCATCGAGAGTCTTCCAACCATCGACCTCGTCCTCATCAGCCACAATCACTACGATCATCTGGATCTCAGATCGCTACATGCCCTGCTCGATCGGCAGCGAGCCGCGCCGCCAAGAATTCTGGTTGGCCGCGGAGTTGGACAAACCCTGAAGGACGCAGGCATTTCATCGTATGAAGAGCTCGACTGGGACGAGTCCACCACGATCAAGGATGCACGCGTGCATTTCCTGGAGGCCATCCACACATCCCGGCGTGGGATGCGGGACAGGAACAAATCACTGTGGGGCTCGTTCCTGATCGATTCGCCGGACGGCACGATCTACTTCGCCGGCGACACAGGGTACGGAACACACTTCCGCAGGATCTACGAGAAGTACGGTGCGCCAACAGTTAGTCTCCTGCCCATTGGTGCGTATGAGCCTCGATGGTTCATGTATCGCATGCACATGAACCCGGACGAAGCGGTGCGGGCGCACCTCGACCTTCATAGTCAGAGTTCAATCGGCATTCACTTCGGCTTGATCGATAACGCGGGTGAAAGTTACGAGGCGCCGATTGACGATCTCATCGCTGCTCGACGAGCCCATGGCGTGGACCCGACCAAATTCGTCGCTCCTCGCTACGGACAGGTTTTTCGATACTAGCACGATGGAGACCCACATCGGCGCAGCTCGGCATGGCTCACGGCGCATGGGTGGACGCGATCCGCGCGAGACGCATCGCGTCGCAACGCCGCTCGAGCTCCTGTTCGACCTGACGTTCGCGACCAGCTTCAGCCTGGCGGCGTCCGAGGCCGCCCTTGTGCTCGCAGAGGGTCATGTCGGCGCGGCCCTCGTCGGCTTCGGCTTTGCGAGCTTTGCCATCTGCTGGGCATGGATCAATTTCTCGTGGTTCTCGTCGGCCTACGACACCGACGATTGGATTTTCCGGCTCGTGACCATGGTGCAGATGATCGGCGTGCTGGTACTCGGCGCCGGTGTGCCACGTGTCTTCGTCTCCATGCAGCGCAGCGGGCACCTGGACAATTCCATCATGGTACTCGGATACGTGATCATGCGCGTGGCACTCGTGTTTCAGTGGCTGCGCGCGGCTAAAGGCGACCCTGCGCGGCGCAGCGTGTGTCTCACCTATGCCGCAACCATCTCGATCGCCCAAGTCGGGTGGGTGGCGCAGGTCGTCCTTCCTTTAGCGACTTCCTCAGCGCTCCTTCTCGGGGCCATCCTTGTGCTCGTGGAGATGACGGGACCCGTGCTCGCCGAGCGTAAGGCCGGCGGCACTCCCTGGCACGCGCATCACATTGCCGAGCGGCACGGCCTCTTTGCCATCATTGCGCTCGGCGAGGGCGTCGTCGGTACGGTCGCGGCTCTGTCTGCCGTGGTGGACCGACAGGGCTCGACTCTCGATGCGGTGCTGGTCGGAATCGCGGGCATGGGGCTCACGTTCGGCATGTGGTGGGTCTATTACCTGGTGCCTTCGGCGGAGATCCTCCAGCGACACCGCGAGCGAGCGGCGGTCTGGGGCTACGTCCACATGCTGATCGTCACTTGCATCGTCGCAACCGGCGCGGGGCTGCATGTCGCGGCATACTTCATAGAGGGGAATGCCAGGATCCCAGCGGTCGCCGCAGTGCTTGCCGTTGCCGTCCCAGTCGCCGTCTTTCTCGCATTGATGCAGGCGCAGTCCTACTATCTGCTTCGACGTTTCTATTCCTTCCAGACGTGGTCGCTGATCGCGACCGCGGGTGTGTTGGCCGCCACGGTCATCGCGGCTGTATCCGACGCCAATATCGCCGGATGCCTCCTCGCTCTCGTGTTGGCGCCGACGGTCATGGTTGTGGCGTCTGAAGTGCGCGTCGCGGACATCCCTCGAAAGTCATAGTGGGGACCCGACATCCAGCGTATGGCCGCCACGACCAGCGACCGCTACTCTTTTCATGAACCAACGGCGCGCCGTGATCGCGGCGTGAGGAATATGGGATTAGCGCAACCGGCGTCCATTCGCGTGCTGCTCGCCGACGATCATACGATCGTGCGCAGCGGTGTTTCGCAGATTCTCAACGACCAGCCGGACATCGAGGTGGTCGCGGAGGCGGCCGACGGCGAGTCCGCCGTTGCGCTCTACCGACGCGCGCGGCCCGATGTCTCGCTCGTCGACCTCAGGATGCCTGCGCTCGACGGCGTTCGGGTCGTCGAACAGATTCGGCGGGAATTTCCCAACGCCGTGCTCGTCGTTCTCACGACCTTTGACACCGACGACGACGTCGACCGCGCACTCAGCGCAGGCGCGAAGGCGTACTTGCTGAAGGACGTTTCACCAGCGGATCTCGTGGCATGCGTGCGTACCGTTTACAACGGCGGTACGTGGGTCTCCCCCGCGGTCGCCGCAAAGCTCGTAGCGCGGATGACGCGCGTGCAGCTCACGTTGCGGGAGATGGCCGTTCTGCGACTCGTTGCGTCCGGGAAGTCGAACCGAGAGATTGGCGAGACGCTGAGCATCAGCGAGGGCACGGTTAAAATTCATTTGACGCATCTCTTTGAAAAGCTCGGGGCCACGAGCCGCACGGAGGCGGTCGCCAAAGCCGTTGAGCGCGGACTGATCCGATTCGGATCATAGGAGTCGCGTGGAGACTTTCACGTCGAACGCCGAGCTCGCGAATCGCGACAGGACCCTCTTCCGTCTCGTCGACGCGAACATCATCGGGGTCGCGACCTGCGATGCGGACGGCCGCATTCTCGAGGCCAACGATGCGTATCTCAACATGCTGGGCTACAGTCGCGACGATCTCGCGTCAGGACGACTCGGCTGGCGCGAGCTGACGCCGCCGGAGTGGGAGGACGTCAGCATGAAGGCGGTGGCCGAGATCCAGGCCACCGGTCGCTGCGATGTCTTCGAGAAGGAGTATTTCCGGAAGGACGGCACTCGCGTCCCAATTCTGATGGCCTCGGCCGCGATCGACGAGTCGCCGCGAGAGATCGTCGCGTTCGTGCTCGACCTCACCGCGCGCAAGCAGGCCGAGGAAGCGCTCAGACGACTGGAAAGCCAACGCGAAGCCGCGATCGCCGACGAGCGTAGCCGGTTGGCTGGGGAGATTCACGATACACTCGCCCAGGCCATGGCGATGATCGTGATGCAGCTCGCGGACGCCGAGGCCAAGCTGGGTCCGGAATGGTCGCGTGCCGAGAAGCCGCTCTCCATGGTGCGAGAGCTTGCGGTCGAGAGCCTGGCCTATGCGCGACGTTCGGTCAACATGCTTCGCCCGAACGCTCGCAGTGGCGATCTCGCGCGCTCCCTTCGCGAGGTCATCGACAGTCTCGCCCGGCACTTTGGTGGCGCGATGGACCTCACGGTCAACGGGGACTCCGCCCTCGTCGATGCGGCCGTCGAGTCCGCCCTCACCGGCATTGCGCGAGAGGCGATCACGAATGCCGTGAAACACAGCAAGGCCAATCGCATTGCGGCGGAACTCGATTTCGGGAAGGGCGCCGTGCGCCTGATCGTATCGGACGACGGTATCGGCTTCGATCCCAATGCCGTGCGCACGGACTCGTATGGTCTGGCCAGCATGCAGGAGCGCGCGGCTCGCGGCGGCGTCGCGCTCACCTTCGTGACGGAACCGGGCGCCGGCACCACGGTCGTCGCCAGCTGGTCGGCGGAAAGCGTTGGCCTCACGCCGAGTTAGCGCAGCCCGACACGATCAGCTCGCGACATTGAACAGAGCGAGCCGCTCGGAGCTCACGGCGTGATTTCCAAGGAGGCAATCTTCTCCCCGTCGAGTGCGAAGATATACCGCAGCTCCACCGGACTGCCGGGAAAGTTGCCGGTCAGCCGGCTGGTCACCACGGTCTTTTCGCCCTGTTCCTCGGACGCGATGGGCTTGCTGGTGTACGTGTATCGCGTCGTCGCCGACTCCTTCCATTGCTTGATTGCCTGGCGACCGGTATACGTGTGCTTTTCGTCAACGACAACGGCATTCTCCGTAAAGCACTCGGCGACGGCGTTGGCGTCGCCTCGGTCCGCCGCGAAGTATTTCGCGATCGGATTGGGCAATTGCACTTTCATCTTCACTCCGGACCCATTGAGCGCCACCGGTCCCGGCGGGCGCCGATGCCAGCTACGCTCCACATCTCATTGATGTCAGCGTGGGCTGGGCCCTGAAAGAGCGCACCAGAAAGTGGGGGACTTACCCGTGAGTAAGCCGCAACACACACCGGAGTCGGCGGCGGTCGGCATCGATCAGGCCATCGCGACCCTTCGGGGAAGATGGAAACTGGTGATTCTCTTTCATCTCTTCGACGGCAAGGTGCTCCGATTCTCGGACCTCGAGCGCGCGATTCCCAACGTCACGCAGAAGATGCTTGCGCAGCAACTCAGGCAACTGGAGCGCGACGGCATGGTGAGGCGGATCGTCCATGCCCAGGTTCCGCCAAAGGTGGAATATGCGCTCACGCCTTGGGGTCAGGCTCTGTGCCCTGCTCTTGACGCTCTGCTGACGTGGCGCGAGATGCGATCATGAAAGCCGTGAAACACCGCAACGCCATCAAAGGAGCAGGAGCCCTAATACATCGCGCTCGCGGGGCGAAAGGTTCTCGTTGTGGACCGCGAAAGTACTTGATCGGCGACCACGAGGGGATTGGCTCGGGCAATTTGGGACCTAAGCTGCTGTACTTCCCGGCACCATAGACAACTCTGCCGTTCACAACGGTCAATACGGAAGTGATGCTCCTGATCTCATCTTCCGGCACGGCAAAGTAGTCTGCGCTCAGCAAGGCGAAATCAGCCAGGTTCCCCGGTGCGATCCTCCCTTTTTCATTTTCTCGATGCTCGAACCAGGCAGCACCCACGGTATATAATTTGAGCGCCTCTTCCCGGGTCAACCGGTTGTCTTTCGCCAGGATTTCCGAACCTGATACGGACTTACCGGTAACGGTCCAGCTGATGCCAATCCACGGGTTGCCCGGCGAGACTCGAAATGCGTCCGAAGTCATCGCCAGAGGAATACCGCTATTGACCAGGTCCCGTAAACGAGGCGTATGCAAAGCCTTTTCCCTGCTGTAGGTCTGGACAAATGCATCTCCATGCACCGCCATTTTATCGTCCAGGGCTACACCGCCGCCGAGTTTCTTGACCCTCGCAATATTCTCGGGAGTGATGGTCTCCGCGTGTTCCAGGCTCCAACGCATTCCATCCAACGGCGTATGCTGATTGACTTTTTCTAAGGCATCCAGGAACGGTGTAATGTTTTCGTTGTAGCTGATATGCATTCGGAAGGGAATCCTTTTTTCCACCAGCTTCGTGACATCTTCCTCGATGTATCGGCGCATCGTGTCCTTGTCGATGATGTATGCCGGTTTATCGAAATTCTCATGATCGTGTATTTCTCCTCTCAGCGCTTCACCCATGCCCTCATACTCGTAACCGTGTTCCATGGCTGGATGAATATTTTGCCCAGGGCTTATGGGGGCCGTTCTTGTTATCGCCTTGATCTCTGCATCGACCCAGGTCTTGCTGCTGGGATCACCAAATCCAAGGTCGACAAAGGGGAAGCGGACGTTCAGTCGGTTGTCCCGTACCAACGCCTGCAGAGGCAAATGCCCTTGGGGATAAGCAATGACACTCGTTGCATCGATCACTGAAGTGATCCCGAACCGATTGAGATCATTGATGGCATAAATGAGTGAGCTGACCTGCTCTTCCAGTGAGGCTTGTGGTAGCATTGCATCCATCGTCAGAAACGTGAATGTGTAGCCCTCCACCAGGCCGGTATAGCGTCCATTCTTGTCCTTCTCGAGGACGGTACCAGGCACCATTGGGAACCGCGGAGTGCCAACGCCCAGCGCTTGCATTCCCAGCGTATTGAGATAGACCCTGTTGTAGGCATACTGCACGAAGAGGGGTCTGTTCGATACCGCCTTATTGAGTTCTTCGATGGTCGGGTGACGCTTTTCCTTGAACTGATACGGCGACCAACCGCCAGTCACTTTTACCCATTGTCCATCGGGAGTTCGCTGGGCTTGTTCGCTTAGCATTTCCAACGCTCGTTGGAGCGTAGGCACCCCATCCCACCGCACTTTGTACGTGTAGTTCCTCTCATTCAGCACGTGAATGTGTGCGTCGTTCAGGCCCGGTATCAGGCGGTGGCCATCGGCGTCAATCAGCCGAGTATTGTTGTCTTTCAGACCAAGTATTTCGGCATCGCTGCCTACGGCATAAATCCTTCCCCCTTTTACCGCGAGCGCCGTCGCTTGCCGTTGTGCCGGGGTTTGCGTAGTGATTTTTGCATTATGAACGATCAGATCGGCACCGACAAACGAGTCGTTAGACTGAGCGTTCAGCGCATTCGCAGACACGGCTGCCAGAAGTAGCGCGAATAGTTTTTTCATGGTTGCTTTTTGATTAATGGTGTATTGGCGAGCTGGGCGCTCGACGTAGACCCGGGAGCAAGCGCCTGACCGATGGTCTCACTCATCAAATGACTCCTCGAGAAAGGCTCCGATTGCGTCGAGTGACTGCCGAGCAGCGTCGAACTGTCCGATACCGGTGATGAAGCCGTGCGGCATTCCCATCCACACGTCCAGCTTGGCGTCGACACCCGCCGCGACGGCGCGCTCCACATAACGGCGCGAGTCGTCGAGCAACACTTCGTCGTCTCCAACCTGAACGCGAATCGGAGGCAGCCCGCTCAAATCATCGTACAGCGGCGACGCCAGAGGATTCTTCGGATCGGCGTCACCCAGATAGGAGGTGACTTGTCCGGCGACTTGGGACCTGATGAAGTACGGATCCGCTTCCGCTCGTGTCTCGTAGCTCTCACCTGTAAGCGCGAGGTCCGTCACCGGCGAAATTGCGACCGCGCCCACGGGAGCTTTGCCGCGGTTGGAGGCTCGGGAGCGGGCGATTGCTAGAAGCACGAGCGCCAGATTGCCTCCGGCCGAGTCGCCGGTCACGGCGATCTTGCTGATGCCTTTGTCGACCAACCCGCGATAGCATGCCTCGACGTCCGTAACCGCGGCTGGGAAGGGATGCTCGGGAGCGAGCCGATAGTCGGGCACGAACGCTGTGGCTCCAGCGCTCGATGCGATGTGCCCGACGAGATTCCGGTACGCGCGGGCGGATCCGAAGTTGAACCAGCCACCATGCACGTGAATGATCGCCGCGCCCTCCCGCGGCCGCGCCGGCTTCGCCCAGAAGCCTGTGACCCCTCCGACCGTATCGGCTTCAAAGGTCACGTCCGCGGGAGCCACGACTCGCTCCATGAAGTCGTCGAACGGACCGCGGGCCACCGCTCCTCCGAGCTGACCCTTGAACGGTGCGACGCTGGCTCGCAGGGCGTTGGCCGCGATTGAATCGCCCTGGCTGGCCGGATGGACAGCCAGCCAGGACGGTTTCGGGGCGGTGTCGGCGGAGCTCACGCGAGTGCTTCCCGGTACGTCACCGGGCACCTGAGGTTGCATTCGTCGCGCCTGCCGCGGTCCCGGCCTCGGCCGAGGCCCAGCGCTGCTCGCGAGCCCAGGTGCTGAAGCGGTGCCAGTCGACTTCGGGATAGAGCGATCGAAGGCCGACGATATCGGCGTCGTATCCGACGCGATCGAACCACTCGTACATGCGCGCGAGATCGGCGTTCCACTGACGCACCGAATCGATTGGAAGCGCGGTGTACTCGATGTGTCGTCCCGCTGCTTCACTGATCGCGGCGGCCGTCGTGACGAGCGTCAGCTCATCCGACGCGATGTCGATGCGCTTGCCGAGGAAGTCCTTGCGACGTTCGATGACGAGCGCGGTGAACTGCGCGATGTCCGCGACCGCGATCTGCTGCAACCGACGCGTTGCCGGCACTGCTATCGCGATCGACCCCTTCGCGAGACCGGCCGCCATAAAGTCGGCGAGAAAGTTCTCCATGAAGAAGACCGGCGCGACGATCGTGAACGGCACGCCCAACCGTCGGATCTCCTTCTCGACCTCGAACTTGCTGTCGAAATGCGGAATACCCGTCGCCCGGTCGGCGCCGGCCACCGACGAATAGACGAGATGCTTGACCCCCACCTTCGACGCGGCGCGAGCGAGGTTGATCCCCTCGCGTGTTTCCGTCTTTTCTCCGCTCTCGAAGGGCGTCGACATGGCGAAAACGGTGTCGACGCCACGCGCGGCGCGCTCGAGACCTCCCTCATCCTCGAAGTCGCCTCGAACGATCGTGACGCCGCGTTCTGCGAGCGCCGCGGCGGCCGGCGACTCCGGCTTCCGCGTCAGCGCGCGAACCGAGTGCCCGCGCGCGAGCAGCTCGCGCACCAGATGGCCGCCTTGTTTCCCCGTCGCGCCCGTGACGAGCACGTTCAACTTGCCGGACATGTCGATCTCCCCCCCTTCACGTGTTCATTCTTTGAGTAATCGCTCGGTGAGAACGACTTGGATCACCTGTGGGACGGTCGCGCTGCCCCAACGCCGACCGAGGAACTGGCGCATCGTCCGGGAGATCCCGAGCCTTGGTAGCGCGCTGCTTCAAAGACTTCGCAGGTGGCGTTGCGGGTAATGTCTTCACGGGCATTCTCCGGGCACGTGATCGTTCGCTCGCACATCATTCGATCGCGAGGTGCAATCGGCCCGTATGTTGTCGCCGGCGGCTCCCGCGCGACAATCCGGCGAACGACCAAAACGACGTATGACCTTTGTCGACGTTCGCTCGGCCAAAAGTGGAGGCTGACCGCTACAACGTGTCGCTGGGTGGTGACGACGTACCGTTATCGGGCGACAGCTTCGGCGGCAAAGGCCAATGAAACTGGAGAGCGCCGGACGGGCAGCGGTGGATCTGCGCGGCCACCTCTTGTGCCGCGGCAGCAGTGGGACGCACCCAGTCGTGCCGACGGACGTCGAACACGGCGGGGAGACCGCGAAGACACACACCCGAATGAATGCAAATGTTCGGGTCGAAGGTGACCGTGATCTCAGGTGTTTCGTAGACCTGAAGTGGCTTGCTCATCGAGCCTCCTACGATAGATGGAACCACTTCACCGAGGGTCGCGCAGCCATCGAACGGCGTTCGCCTCTCGCGACGCGTGGTGCCTTTCAGTTACTGCTCGTAACTAAGGGGTGTGAGGTGGGCGCTGCAAAGAAGGCACTTGCGAGTGCCTGACCAACCGAGGGGTAACCATTGCGTTTATCTCGCCGGGCTTTCGCGGTTGGCGTCCGACGGTGACCTCATCGAGCGACGTTCATGTCAGTGTCCGTTCCTCGATCCAGTCGACATAGGGGAAGTCATGCCCTCTACGTGTCGCGGCCCACACGCCGACCATCGCAACCTGATGTCATTTGTCACCACCATGACGGGACTTTCCAGTCCCTTTGCAGCGACCTTGCATGTGGTGCCTGGAAGTGAGCGAAGAGGTTGTTCGAACGGTCGCACTGGTGCGCTCGACACCACTGCGCTGGGTGTGAATCAATGTGCTCCTGGGATCCACTGCCGATGTACAGTGCTGCGAACAGCGTTTACCAGAGGTTCCGCGGGCTTTCGCCTTCGTCCCGCCGACTTCGAGTACGGTGCCCGCGAAGATCCAGCGGGGTGAGCGCGGCCTTTTCCGAGGCGTTATCGCGGTTTACCGGAACGGTGTGCGGTCAAAGACTGCGGTGTCGCTTCTATATAGTTGGACTGCGCCGGGCTTCAATCGCGGTAGGCGCGGACTTCGACCATGGAGCGGTCGAGCTTCGACCCTCAGATCGGAGGCTTCCATCCGGCACCGCCTCAACTTTGCGCATGCCTATCGGCCCCTTAATCAGGAGTGTCGCGCGACTTTGACTGCGTCGATCGCGACTTTAGGTCGACTGATACTGACCTTTCCACGGACTGGCAGGCGACTTCACTTCTACTGTGCGGGGACTTTGGGTGGTGTGTGACGGAACTAATGAGGTCGTGCAGCCGCACCCCACGCGTATCTGGCCCGCCCCACCCTCCTTTGGGCGGAGTGCCACTTTCATCGTGCGAGAGGCTGACTCTTTCGAGTTTCCTCATACGGCCACAGAATAGAGGCGCATGAGCGTTCGTCCTCATGTCACGTTCGGCCGACGCAGGCACGCCATCGTCCACCTCCAGCACACGCGCATCGGGACCGCGCGACCGTGACGCCGAGGCAGCCCCATGGACAACCGGCAGCAACGCACGCTGAGAGCGTTCGAGAACGTCCTGATCTATTGCGAGCAGCACCCCGTCAACCCGGAGCCGCCCCTACTGGCGGGGATGCGCAAGTCTCTGCGAGCCTCGATCGCACGTATCGAGAGGCTCGGCAGCGACCAATGGGACGCGACACGGGCCATGAACGGCGGCGTCCCCCTCCGCGTCCGACTGCTGCGACGCGACAAGATGATGCCGCTCGTGCGCATCGCGAAGCCGCTCCTCGCGTTCGCGCCCGGCGTCGAACGCGCACTCCGCGTTCCCCACGCCCGCTCCGATGCGCTGACGGTCGCGACCGCGGCACTCAAGATGGCGGACGCGATCGCGCCGCACACGAAGCTGCTCGCGTCAGCGGGCTACTCGAAGGATTTCGTGCGCGACTTTCGAGCAGAGGCGAGAGCCCTCGCGCTGGTGGCGCGGAACGCTGACAAGGCCCGCGCGAATCGCTCGAAAGCCACGCAGGCGATCGCCGCCGAGATCAAGAAGGCGATGCAGACCGTGATGGTGTTGGAAGGGTTGGTGATGCTCCACATAGGGTCGAACAAGAGCAGCGTAGGTCTGTGGAAGAACCGGCGGCGCGTGTCTGCGCGGATCGGGCGGCCGAAGCAGCGCCGCAAGACGCTGCTCGCCACATCTGACGGACCGGCGCCGAATCAGAGCATGATGCAGGGCGGCGCGTCCTAGCCCGCGGAGGAAGCAGGATGGGACTGAGCACGCCGTTGGGTCAATACTTGCGCGCACGACGCGAGCTGGTGCGCCCTGAAGACGTCGGATTGGCAAAGTTGGGCCGCCGACGTGTTCCGGGGCTACGCCGCGAAGAGCTGGCGACGCTCGCCGGCATCAGCGCGGACTACTACCTGCGGCTGGAACAGGGTCGCGACAATCATCCGTCGCCGCAGGTGATCGACGCACTGGCGCGCGCGCTGAAGCTCGACGAGGGCGCCACCGCCCACCTGCGCGCGCTCTCATACCCGGCCACCCTCCCCGCGCGCCCTCGCCCCGCGGCGAGCGACCGCGCCCCCGCATCGATCGAGCAGCTGATTGCGTTGTGGCCGAACACGCCGGCTTTCGTCAACAACAGGTATTTGGATATTGTCGCAGCCAATGGGCTCTCCATCGCGCTCAACCCCGCTTTCACTCCCGGTGTCAACGCGTTGCGCGCGGTGTTTCTCGACCCGGCCATGCGCACGCTGTTCGCCGATTGGGAGAATGTTGCTCAGAGCGCCGTCGGGCGCGTCCGCGCGTTGGTGGGGCCCGACGTCGATGATCCGCGCCTGACTGAGCTGGCAAGCGAGCTGTCGTCGCAGAGCCCGGAGTTTCGCCGCCTGTGGGCGCGTCACGACGTTCTGGTTACGCCCGCCCGAAGCCAAACTTTCAACCATCCGCTCGTCGGCAGTCTCCGTCTGCAGATCGCGAGACTGGCGATCGTCGGGGCGGATAGACAGGTGTTGATCGTCAAGCACGCGGAGCCAGGCAGCGAATCTGAACGCACGCTGGCTCGCCTCGCGGCCATCGCCGGCGAGTCGGCCCGGGCTTAGGACGACTTGGTCGACGAGGGGTGGCAGTGTCCCTCTGGCGCCCGATGCGCAATACTGCCAAGGAGAGCACTTGCAGGATTGCCATCGTCTCGCCTCGGGCCACAGCCACCACCTCGTCTCCGTTCGCTGCTCGGACGAGAACACCCGCGCCGTCCCGCCGCTCCGTCCAAAGTTGCTCGCTGCGGGCGAAGGCGCGACTGCGGAGTGGGCCGAGCGTCTCCTTCGCACGTGCAGTCGTTCTGCAAGCAAAGGAGAGGGCGGGTGTGTCCGGCGCGAGGCTATGGCAATACTGCCTCCTTTGGCAGTATTGCACATAGTTCGCGCAGAGGACACACCCGACCTCGACGCCCGCGCAGAGGACACACCGGGCATCGACGCACGCGGTGACACGCTGGCCGAAGGTGGTCCTGTGAGTCCTAGGAGCGGCGCGTCACTGGCTAGCTAGCGGAAGCCATCACACAATCGCGGCGTGTTTTATCCCGCCGTAAGGTTGCATCGTTCACCCGTAGCGCGGACCGTTCTCGCCGCCTTTGCTGTCAGTGCCATCGCCGCGCCGCTGGCATTCATCGAAGACGCCGACGGACGGGCTGATTCGTCCACCTCCCACTCCGCGCTCGCAGACTCTGCCTCATGGGAGAAGATCTATTCGGTGCTGACGGCGCCGCGCTGCATCAATTGTCACACGGCCACGAGCTATCCGCAGCAGGGGGATGACCGGCACCGCCACTTTGCCAACGTCACCCGAGGTCGCGAAGGCAAAGGGGTGCCGGGATTGAACTGCGCGAGCTGCCACTCGGAGAAGAACTCCGACGGCACAGGAGTACCAGGCGCGCACAATTGGCATTTGGCGCCGCTCTCGATGCGGTGGCAGGATTTAAACGATCGACCATTGTCCAGCGCCGCGGTGTGTCGTGCGCTGATCGATCGCTCGAGGAATCACGGCCTCGATGGAGCAGGTCTGGTGAAGCACCACGAGACCGAGGCGCTCGTGCTGTGGGCCTGGAATCCGGGCCGACGACCCGACGGCACGATGCGATCGCTGCCGCCAATGCCGCACGACGAGTTCGTCGCCGCAACTCGACGCTGGGTCGCCGCGGGTACTCCGTGCCCGACGCCACGTTAGAGGATCGAGTCATGCCGACGTACCAGCTCTACGTGAACGGCGAGCGGAAAGAGGCGACGGTCGATGCCTCGACGCCACTCCTGTGGGTGTTGCGCGAAGAGCTCAAGATGACGGGCACGAAATACGGCTGCGGCATTGGCGCCTGCGGCGCGTGCATGGTGCACGTCGGCGGGATCGCGACGCGCTCCTGTCTCGTGCCCGTGTCGCTGATTGGCGAGCGTCGCATCGTGACGATCGAAGGCGTGCGTCGGGATCCCGTCGGGCGAGCTGTCCAGGACGCGTGGGTAGAAAAGGACGTGGTGCAGTGCGGCTACTGTCAGAGCGGACAGATCATGGGTGCGGTCGCGCTCCTGAAGGCCACGCCGAAGCCGACGGACGCGAACATCGAGCAGTCGATGGGCGGCAACATGTGCCGCTGCGGCACGTACGTGCGCATTCGCGAGGCGATCAAGAGCGCGTCTGCACAACTGAAATAGCGAGAGGCGCGATGCGAGAAACTCTGGAAACCGAGAGCCTCTCCGATCGGCGCCTCAGCCGGCGGACATTCCTGCGTGTGTCCGCTGCTGCCGCGGGTGGACTATTGGTCTCGCTCTATGTCGATCTGCCCGCTTTCGCGGATGAAGGACAGCAAGCGCCGGCCAAAGGGTATCCCCCCGAGGCGTTCGTTCACATCAGGCCAGACGGGCGAATCATCATCACCGTGAACCGCCTCGAGTTCGGCCAGGGGGTCACCACTTCCCTGCCGATGCTTCTGGCGGACGAGATGGACGCCGACTGGTCGCAGGTGGTGGCCGAGCTCGCGCCGGCTGGAGACATCTACAAGGATCCCGTCTACGGACTGCAGATGACGGGAGGCTCCGGATCCATCGCGAATTCGTTTCAGCAGTACCGTGAGCTGGGGGCCAAGACCCGCGCGATGCTCATTGCCACCGCCGCGGCTCGTTGGCAGGTCGCGCCCGACCAATGCCGCGCGGCCAACAGCATCGTACATGGTCCAGGCAGTCGGTCGGCTCGTTACGCGGAGCTCGCGAATGATGCCGCGCGCCAACAAGTGCCGGACACAGTGCCCCTGAAGAATCCCTCGGAGTTTCTCCTCATCGGGAAAAGGGTGCGTCGTCTCGACAGCCGCGCGAAGTGTGATGGCTCTCAGAAGTTCGGGCTGGATCTCGATCTTCCAGGAATGAAGGTCGCGCTCATCGCTCGGCCACCGGTGTTCGGCGGTCGCGTTCGCAGCTTCGACGACAGAGAAGCTCGCGGCACCGCCGGAGTGCGCGACGTATTCGAGATGGCACTCGTGAGCGGCAGCGGCGTCGCGGTTGTCGCTGACGGGTTCTGGGCCGCGAAGCAGGCGCGCGACCGGTTGAGGATCGACTGGAATCTTTCGGGAATCGAACACCCCGACAGCTCGGAGCTGAGAAACAGATTCCGAGAGCTGGCTCGCATGACGGGGAGTGTCGCCCTCAGCCGTGGCGATGCGACGGCCATGGATCGCATCGCTCCCGCGAACCGGATCGTGGCCGAGTACGAGTTTCCCTACCTTGCCCACACGCCGATGGAGCCGCTGAACACCACGGTCCGCTTCGACGGCGATCGCGCCGAGGCGTGGGTTCCTTCACAGTCGCAGACGACCGAGCAGATGGCGATCGCGGAAGTGCTTGGCCTGAAACCGGAACAGGTCACGCACCACACGGAATTTGCAGGTGGCGGTTTTGGTCGGCGCACGCAGTTCGACTGTCACGTGCAGCGCGAGGCGGCGGCGATCGCGAAGCGATTCCATGGAACACCCATCAAACTCGTGTGGACTAGAGAGGACGACGTGAGGGGCGGCTACTACCGCACCATGAGCGCCCATCGCGTAGAAGTTGGGATTGGCGGCGATGGTACGCCCGCCGCGTGGAAGCATGTCATCGTGGGACAATCCTGGATTGTGGGAAGCGGGCCTCCATGGGAGCCGATTCTGGTGAAGGACGGCGTGGACTACCTGGTCGTCGAAGGAGTCACCGATTCTCCCTATGCAATTCCCAACCTTCACGTGTCCGCGCACCACCCCACGGTCAACGTTCCGGTCGCACAGTGGAGATCCGTAGGACACACGCACAACGATTTCGTGATGGAGACGTTGATCGATGAGCTGGCGGCTCGCGCCAACGTCGATCCGATCGCATATCGCCTCAGGCTACTCGCTCCTGAGCCAAGCAAGCTCCGAGCGGCGCTCACGCTGCTGCAAAGCAAAGCAGGGTGGCGGAGCAGTCTTCCGCGGAGCCACGCGTCCGGAGTTGCATGCAGTATTTATCACGACACTGCCACCGCCTGCGCTGTGGACGTTTCGATCGACAGCAAACGGCTGCGAATTCATCGCGTCACAGTCGCAGTGGACTGCGGGCTGGCTGTGAATCCCCTGTCGGTCGAGAGCCAGGTTCAGGGAGGGATCGTCTTCGGCTTGTCGCAGCTGATGGCGAACGGCGCGATCACGCTCAAGGACGGTCGTGTTGAGCAGCGAAACTTCGATGGCTTCACCCCTCCGTACATCGTCGATGCGCCAGTGACGATCGATGTCCACATCGTGCCCAGTGGCGCTGCTCCGACCGGAGTGGGCGAATGTCCGGTTCCCGTGGGCGCTCCGGCGGTGATCAACGCGCTGGCGAGGTTGACCGGAACTCGGCACCGCGCTCTACCGCTGCTCAGCGTCTAACTTTCCTGCGCGCCTTTGTCGCTCATCGGAGGCTTGGGCGTATTGACTGTTCTGTTTCGCAGGGCAGCAAAGAGGCGCTCCGATAGAACCGGGAACTGGGTCTCAGTGGAAACGAGAAAGGAAGCGGCGCCGGCGCGAGCTGCGGCAACGGTGGCGGCAACGGCTCGCCGCGACGCTGACGGCATCTTTCACAATCCCTGGCCGGATAGCGAACCGCGCGCCTTCCGTGAAGTGCTCCTATGGAGCGCCCAGCGTGAGATGCAGCGGTTGCCAAAGGATCCTCCGCGCGGCTCGTTCCCGACAGCAACACCAACCATCTCGTATCCACGCGCGAGCGATTCGTACTTCTCCGCGACGTGGATCGGCCATTCCAGCGCGCTCTTGCAGCTCGGCGGCATCAACGTACTGACCGATCCGGTGTTCAGTCAGCGCGCGTCTCCGGTCCAGTGGGCCGGCCCACGTCGTATCATGGACCCGGCACTTGGGATCGACGCGCTTCCACCGATCGACGTCGTTCTCCTGTCGCACAATCACTACGACCACCTGGACGAACACGCTGTAAGGCGGATCGCGAAAGCTCATCCGCATGTGACGTGGATCGTCCCCCTTGGACTCACCGCCTACATTCGCAACTGGGGCCTGCGCAATATCATCGAGTTGGACTGGTGGCAGGAGACATCGGTCATTGGCCTACGCGTCACGGCGACGCCGGCGCGACACTTCAGCGCTCGAGGCGTGCTCGATCGCAATAAGTCCCTCTGGTGCGGCTTCGCCTTCGAGCGCCACGGGAGGCGCGGGTACTTCGCGGGCGACACCGCGTATCACCCCGAGTTCGGCGCGATCGGTGCCAGGTTCGGGCCTTTCGACTTCGTCATGATTCCGATCGGAGCGTACGATCCACGGTGGTTCATGAACACCATGCATGTGAACCCGGAGGAAGCGGTTCAGATCTACCAGGATCTGGTCTCGGCACACCCCGACAACCCGCACCCGCTCATGCTGGCCATCCATTGGGGGACTTTTCGCCTGACGGATGAAGCGATGGACGAGCCCCCACGTCGCGCCGCGGCGCGCTGGGCCGCGGTCGGATTGGACGCCGACCGACTCTGGATCGCCCGCTTCGGTGAGACGCGCGTTGTCCAACCTTCGACCGCGCTTTAGCCCATGAGTGACGCGATCACTGCTCCCTCGGAGCCGTCGCTACCGCGCATCGCGACCTGGGCCTGGCCGGGCGGAGGCAAAACGCCGAACAACTCCTCGGAGCGAACGGCACGGGCAACCGCCTCCAGCGCGCCGAGCATTTCCTGTCGCGCTTTCTCGAGCGTGCGCGGATAGAGCCAGCGGTACCAGGCGAGCGTGGCCCCCGCGATCACGCCCCCCGCAAGCACCGCCGGTCCGAGAACCAAGCCAGCAGTGACAACCACGGCCTTCGTGAACACGGCGCCGGCGGCGAGACCGCCGAGCGACCCGAACACCCCAGCCATCCATTTCGCGGCGGCGACATTGGTGCGCGCGCCGGCGCGCAGATCGCAGGTCATCGTGACCTCGCAGCGGTCGCTCTGCCCCCCCCCGGCCAGTCCGCGGAGCGTGAGCTGGATCTGGCGCGCCTCGAGTTGCTGGTGCGTCCCCATCCAATAGAAGTTCACCAGCCGCCTGGGTTGGCTCACGCGCACGATCGGCCCCGGGAGATCCAGCACCAGCACGCCGCCGTCGAGCGGGTGCGCGCCGATGATCTCGCCGACGCGCAGGTCATACGGCTGCTGCTGCAGGGCCGTGCCCAACGCGCGCAACGTCCGCGCTGGGGATGCCGCGATGATCGCCGAAACGCTGAGGCTGCGCTGGTCGGTGCCGAGGAACAGACGCCGCGAGCGCGACGACACCTTGGGCGCGGGGGTCAAATCATCAGCGGGACGACGCTCGTGCATCTCCGCCAGCGCCATCGCTACGTAGCGTCTCGAGATACCGGCTTCCTCGGCGGCGGCGGTGACCTGCTCGACGCGGTAGCCATCGGATGGCGTCGTGGATTCGCCCGTCGACAGCGGCGCGCGGGACCGTTCCAGTCGATCCAGTGCGTCCGCCTGAAGTTGCGCCGCCCGTTTCCACAGCTTGGCGGCTTGCGACTCGCTGAGCACACCGGGGAAGCCAGCGGGGAGCACGATCGCGGCGTCGATTCCGTCCACCGCTGCCTCGAGCGCCTCCGCCAGCTCCTCGCAGTCGCGGAAGCGATGCTCCGGTTGCTTGGCGAGACAGCGATCCACCACCTGCGCGAGGCGCAATGGCACAGTAGGCGCCACCGATGCGAGGGAGGGAGCGGGCTTCGCGATGTGCGCCGCGAGAATCGACGGGACTGTGAGCCCCTCGAATGGAAGACGTCCGCTCAGCAGCTGATAAGTGACGACGCCCAGCGAATAGAGGTCGCTGCGGCCGTCGAGCTGGAGTCCGTTGACCTGCTCGGGGCTCATGTAGTGCACGGTGCCGATGACGAGGCCGTCCTGGGTGAGCCGCGACGCTTCGATCTGTCGCGCGATGCCGAAATCGCCGACCATCACGCGGTTGGTGGCGCGCTCGATGAGAATGTTCTCGGGTTTGATGTCGCGATGCACGACGCCGCGGGCGTGCGCGTACGCCAGCGCCCATGCCACGTCGCGAACCACTCGCACGGCATCAGCCGGGGGAAATGGGCCGCGCGCCGCGAGACGCTCGGCGAGCGACTCGCCCTCCACGAACGCCATGACGAAGAACGCGTAGCCCGCGATCTCGTCGGCGCGATGCACCGGGACGACGTTCGGGTGGGCCAGATGCGCCGCGGTGCGTGCCTCGCGGAGAAAGCGCTCCCGGGTCTCCGGTTCGGCCGCGAGATGCGGCGGCAGAATCTTGATGGCGACGGCGCGATCGAGCTTGACGTCATGCGCGAGATAGACCACGCCCATTCCACCGCGGCCGAGCTCGCGCTGCAGCTCGAACTGCCCATCCAGCGCGGAGACGATGTCTCGGGGAAAGTGCTCGGTTTGCATCACCTTGGGCCTGCCGAATGACTCTTTCGCTTCCATAGCAAGATACGGAAATGTCACCTCGGTCGCGACGCGCGGCAGACAGTTGCACCGCCGTTACATTCGCCTCGCCCAACTTTGCAACCTTCAGCGCCATTGCCCGTATTGACGGCGCGACGGGAGGCTGTAGGGTAAAGACCACGGTCGCGACGCCGCCATCCGCGCAGAGCCCACCTCCCCGCAGCGGACATTCCCAATGCTCAACCGCCGACGCAGTGGCTGGCTGTCGTTCCTGATCCTATTCGCCCTCCCGATTCTTCAGCCGCTTTCAGCGCAGGGAGTCACGACCGGCGCCGTCGCGGGGTTCGCGAACGACGCGACGGGCGCGCCCATCGCGAACGCGAACGTCGTCGCGCTCCACGTTCCCACCGGGACGCAGTATCGTGCGGTCACGCGCGGAAGCGGCGCGTACACACTGCCGAACCTGCGCGTCGGCGGGCCGTATCGCATCACGGTCTCGCTCATCGGCTACCAGCCATCCTCGCGCGAAAACGTCTTCGTCTCGCTCGCGGAGACGCAGCGCGTCGATTTTCAGCTGACGCGCGTCGCCGCTCAGCTGGGCGCGGTGCAGGTCACTGGACGTGGCGAGGAAGCGCGGACCGGTGCCGCAACACTCATCGATTCGCTTCAGGTCGCGGCGCTGCCGTCGATCAAGCGCAGCACGCGAGATCTCACGCGGCTCGATCCGCGCAGCGACGGCAACTTCTCGTTCGCGGGGAAGAACTGGCTGTACAACAGCATCTCGCTCGACGGCTCGTACTTCAGCAACTCGTTCGGGCTCGATGATCCCGCGCCCGGCGGACAGACCAACGCCGAGCCGGTGCCCTTCGACGCGGTCGCCCAAGTGCAGGTGTCGATCGCGCCGTTCGACGTGCGGCAGGGCGGCTTCACCGGCGCGAGCATCAACACCGTCACGAAGAGCGGCTCGAACGAGTTCAAGGGCTCCGCGTACACGTATCTGCGCAACGATGCCTTTGTGGGCAACACCGTACGCGGGTCGAAGGTCGTCGCCGATCCCAGCCTGCGGTACAACCAATCGGGCGCGTCGTTCAGCGGGCCGATCATGCGCGACAAGCTGTTCTTCTTCATCAACGGCGAGATCGAGCGCACCGAGGACCCGGGCTCGAACTTCGTCGCCAGCCGGCCGGGAGTGAGCGGCTTCGGCGTCTCACGCGTGACCGCGGCGAACATGGACGCGATCAGCGCGCGCCTCGCCACGTACAACTATCAGACGGGCCCGTACGAGGGGTACATCAACAGGACCGACAACGACAAGCTGATCGCCAAGATCGACTGGAACGTCAACCAGGCGAACGCGTTCACGCTGCGCTACAACTACCTCAACGCGCATCGCGACCTGCCACCGCATCCCTTCGTGCTCAGCTTCGCGAACACGGGGCGCGGTCCCAACGCCAGCAGCCTTCCCTTCCGGAATTCCGGCTATCAGATCAACAACCAGCTGCATTCGTTCGCGGCGGAGCTGAGCAGCCGCTCCACGCGCTTCGCCAACCGCGGGTTCGTGAGCTACAACCGGTTCCGCGATTTCCGCAATCCGTTCAGCGCGCCCTTCCCCACCATCGAGATCGGCGAAGGCGGCGTCACCTACACCACCGCGGGCCATGAGCCGTTCTCGATCCACAACATCCTGGACCAGGACGTGTGGCAACTCACCGACAACGTGAGCTTCTTCCGCGGGAGCCACACGTACACACTCGGCGCCAACTACGAGCGGTTCTCGTTCTTCAATTCGTTCAACATTTTCCGCAACGGCGTCTTCTTCCTCCCCGCGGCGATTCCGCCAGGAAGCACGTTCTCGTCGCTGGCGGAGTTCTTCAACGCAACCGATCCGACGAATCCCGCGCGCAAGGACTTCAACGCGATGATCGGATCGGGGCCGTTCAAGGGCGAGCTGATCGACGTCGGCCAGTCGTCGCTCTATCTCCAGGACGAGTACTTCGCGACGCCACGCGCGGTGCTGACGTACGGCGTGCGCGTGGATTTCCCGACGTACTACACCAAGCCGATCGACAATCAGTTTTCACGTACGCGCAACGCCGCGGACGAGAATGGTCAAACGGAGGTAGTCGACCAGAGCAAGTTGCCGGGAGCCAAGGCGATGTTCTCGCCGCGCGTCGGTTTCAACTGGGACATCAACGGAGACCAGTCGCTGCGGCTGCGCGGCGGAACGGGGGTGTTCACGGGCCGCGTGCCGTTCGTCTGGATCGGCAACGTGATCTCGAACCCGGGCGCGAACACGCTGCTGTTTCCATCCGGTCCGCAGCGGCCGACGCGGAAGCAGTCGACGCTGGCGCAGTCGTTCGACCTCAACGCCATGGACCCGAACTTCAAGTGGCCGCAGTCGTGGACCACGAACGTCGCGGTCGAGAAGACATTGCCGTGGACGACGCGCGGCTCGCTCGAACTGTTGTACTCGAAGGACTTCAACAACGTGTTCATGCGCAACGCCGACCTCGTGGCGCAGGTGCGCACGCTTCCGGACGGCCGGCCGTACTACGGTGGCTCGGGCGCGAACGAGCGCAACCCCGACTTCGGCGCCGGCATCTACGTCATCGACAACACCGACAAAGGCTATTCGTTCAACATCACGGGGCAGCTGCGCAAGAGCATGGGCGAGGGAAGCGCGGGAATCGGTTACAGCTTTACGCAGGCGAAGAACACGCTCAAGTCCACCGAGATCGCGAGCGTGCTGTGGCAGAACCAGCCGGTGCAGGGGAACCCCAACCGGCCGGAGCTGAGCTACTCCGAGTTCGGGCAGCGCAATCGCATCGTGGGGGATCTCACGCGCGTGAAGCGCTGGTCGGCACGACAGAAATCGCAGATCGGCGCGTTCCTCGAGATCGCCGAAGGCAATCGCTTCTCCGGCGCCGGAGGGAACCGCTACTCGTTCATCTATTCGGGCGACGTCAACGGCGATGGCACCGGTGGCAACGATCTCATCTACATCCCGCGTTCACAGGCCGAGATCACCTTCGATCCGCTCGTCACGTCGTCCGGGACGATTTCCCCCGCCGAGCAGTGGACGCGTCTCGACGCGTTCATCCAGCAGGACAAGTATCTCAGCGGGCACCGTGGTCAGATCGCCGAGCGCTTCGGGCTGCTGAATCCCTGGTACACGAACCTCGATCTGCGTCTCCAGCACGACGTGTCGCTGGCCCGGGGAACACAGGTGCACGGATTCCAGATCAGCCTCGACATTTTGAACCTTCCGAACCTGGTGAATTCCGGATGGGGAGTGCGAAAGATTGCAGACCCCTCAGCCACGTCGCCGCTGACTCTTGTTCGCTTTACCGCGGCGGGCGCTCCGGTATTCAACTATACGGGACCGAGCAAGACGTTCATCGACGACCCGGATCTGTTGTCGCGGTGGAGGGCGCAGTTAGGGGTGAAGTATCTATTCCAATAGGCAGTCCCCAGTTACGTCGGCTCTGTCGCGCGGAAACGACGGAACGCGGAACACGCGAACAAGACACAGAACACGCGGAGAATTGAGAATGAACTGCCCGCGTGATCCGCGTCCTGTTCGCGTGCTCAGCGTTCCGCAGTTTCTGCAGTAGACCTGTAGCTAGGCGGACTCAACGTCGCGCAACGGCGTGACCGGCGCGGCTCGTCTTTGGGTTGAGTATGGTACGTGCACGAGTCGTATGGTACGTGCACGAGTCGTCTAGTCCGACGCAGCCTTCGCTCACCGCACACGCAGACAATGAAGCGTCTTGCATTCCTGCTGTTCACATCCATCGCGTTCGCGCCGTCCGCCGAGAGTCAGATCAGCGCTGGAACTTTCCGAGTTTGGGCAGGTGCTGGATACGGCTCATTCGGCTGCTGGGAGTCCTTCCGTTGCGACTCCTTCGTATTCGGCGAAGCGCGTCAGGTGTTCAGTGGCTTCGTCGGAGGGGCAAAGGCGATCTCGCGCTTCGTGGAGGCTGGCGCCGAGCTGACCACTCGCGCGAAGGACAAGGGCGGCATGACCTTCGCGCAGCGCAGCGTGAGCGCCGTACTCATCGTCCATCCGCCGATCGTCTCGAACCTGGGTCTCAGAGGCAGCTTCGGTCGTGCCTTTCTCAGTCAATCTGGCCAAGTCGACGACATGTTGATCAGCGACCGTCGGTCGGGGCGATCCGGGACGGTGGGCATCAGCTACGATCTGCGATTCATGCGCCGCCTTTCCGTGACACCGGGATTCGAGATCGGTGGTGTCGATTTCGGCAGTGAGAGAGCCTCCAAGATGTGGGAGTATCGACTCGCGCTCACCTGGCAGTAGTGTCGCGCTGGAGGGCGGAGCTCGGAGTGTAGTATTTATTCCAATAGGTATCAGCGTTACGTCCGCTCCCCTCTGACTCTATCGCGCAGAAACGGCGGAACGCGGAACACGCGGATAAGGCGCGGAACACGCGGAGGATTGATGGAAGTGCCCGCGTGGTCCGCGTTCTGTTAGCGTGCTCCGCGTTGCGCAGTCTTTGCGGTAGACACTTATGGAACGCGCGCTTGAGGCCATGTCAGTCGCGACCGCACTCGTAGCCGGCACGATCGCCGATCTCGATGCGCGTCTCAGAGCCGCACGACCTGGCAACGTCCCGTCTGTGCGGCTGGTGCGACGCGGCCTCTCCCGCGATCTGAAGTCGGCGCCGGCAGAATTGATTCGCGCCGTCGCTTTTGCTCTTACCGCGCGGGACAGTTCGTACGATCGCTTCATCGCCGCCGAGCTTGTCGCCGCGCATCCGGCCGCGATGGGCTCTCTCGACGCCGACGACCTCCGTCGGCTCGGTCGCGGCATGGACAGCTGGGATGACGTGGACGTCTTCGCGTGCTTTCTCACCGGGCCCGCGTGGCGCAATCGGCGGCTGTCGGACGCTGAAGTCCGGCGCTGGGCGCGCTCGCACGACCGGTGGTGGCGCCGAGCCGCGGTCGTCAGCACTGTACCGCTGAACAATCGCGCGCGCGGCGGCACTGGTGATCCGACACGGACGCTCGCAATGTGTCGACTCGTTCTCGCTGACCGGGATCCCATGGTGGTGAAGGCGCTTTCCTGGGCACTGCGCGAATTGGCCAAGCACCATCCGAACGACGTGCGGCAATTCATGAGAGAACATGGGAGCAAGGTGGCGGCGCTCGTGCGGCGTGAGGTCGACAACAAGCTTCGGACCGGGCGGAAGGCGCCAGCGCGCGCATAGGATGCACACTAGGAGAGACGACCGGCCATAATGTTTACCGCGTCGGCAGCACATTACGATCTCATCTACTCGACGTTCAAGAACTACGCTGGCGAGGTGGCTCAGATAGCCAGTCTGCTGCGTCAGCTCAACCCTGAGTGCCGGACGATCCTCGACGTCGCGTGCGGCACCGGCGAGCATGCTCGGCTCCTGGCAGTCCAAGGTTTCATCGTCGACGGCCTCGATCTCGATCCCGCGTTCGTGCGGATCGCCCAGCAGAAACACCCGCTGGGCCGTTTTTTCCAGGCGGACATGAGCGACTTCCATCTTCCCTACCGATACGACGCGGTGCTCTGCCTGTTCAGCTCCATCGGATACCTCAAGACTCTCGACCGGGTACGCCGAGCGCTGACATGCTTTCGCGAGCACCTGGCGCCAGGTGGCGTACTCCTGATCGAACCGTGGTTTCCACCGGATGTTCTCGATCCCAAGCGCGTTTCCACAAATGTGGGCGAAGCGAAAGGGGTTCGCGTCACCCGCGTCACCCGCGTCGAAATCGAAGACAATATCTCCCGACTCCACTTCGACTACGAGATCACCGACTCGAACGGGACAACCCGCGCGAGTGAAATCCATGAGCTCGGACTGTTTACCAAGGCCGAGATGTTGCGCGCGTTTGAGGAAGCCGAGCTGCAGGTCGAGCACGATCCGGTTGGTCTCACAGATCGAGGACTCTACGTCGCGCGAATTGCTGCCTGACAACCAGGTTGGGCTCGATGCTTCAACAGAAAACGGTGGAACGCGGAACACGCGGTCAAAACGCTGAACACGCGGAGAATTGACAATGAACTGCCCGGATCGTCCGCGTCTCGTTCGCGTGCTCAGCGTTCCGCTGTTTCCGAGCGAGTTATTGTGGAAGCGCGGTTCCTATCGCCAATTCCAACGTTGGAAACGCCGGCAGCATCATAGATAGAACTCGACCGGAGCGGGCCGTGCTCGACTCATCGTGGATCAAAGTTGCCGTTCTGTGCACAATCGGTATTTGCGTTCAGGCAATGCCATTCTCAGCGACGCACAATGCGTCTGCTGCACGATCGGAGAGCGTATCGAAGATTGCCTTCGCCTCCCACCGTGATGGCAACTGGGAGATCTACGTCATGGATGCCGACGGTCGGCATCAGACGCGGCTCACCACGCGAGTCGAGCAGGATCGATTCCCACTCTGGTCGCCCGACGCATCGAAGATCGCGTTCGGCTCACAAATTGGGACGCAGGGATGGGAGCTCTGGATCATGAATGCCGACGGCACCGGCTTCAAGCAGCTGTGCTCCCGTATCTCAGCGAAGGGCTACCGCGAATGGTCGCCCGACGGCGCACGCATCGTGCTCGCGGCGACGATCGATGGCGATCTCGAGATCTTCAGCGTTCGCGGCGACGGCGCCGGCCTGACACGCCTGACGACCTCCGGCGGCGAAGACAACGATCCGTCGTGGTCGCCGGATGGCAAGTCCATCGTGTTCTCGTCGATGCGCGACGGAAACCGAGAGATTTACGTGATGCGCGCCGACGGCAGCGGCGTCACGCGCCTCACCAACGACCCCGCGGCCGACGGCAGCCCCACCTGGTCGCCGGATGGCTCGACGATCGCGTTCGCCTCCGCGCGCGACGGCGGTCAAAGTGGACACGAGATCTACCGCATGCGTCCCGACGGCAGCCACGTCGAACGGCTCACCGTCGGCGCGGGATCGTCGCGCGACATGCCGCGCTGGTCGCCGGACGGATCGCGCATCGCCTTTCAAGCGGTGCGCGGCGACAACTACGACATCGAGGTCGTGCGAATCGCGGATCGCAAACGCATCAAGGTCGCGGCTTCGCCGGCCTACGACGGATCGTACGATTGGTCGCATGACGGAACGCAGCTGGCGTTCATTTCCAGCCGCCACGGAGCGGATGCCCTCTACGTCACAGACGCGGAGGGCAAAAGCGCGCGGCGACTCACCGCCGGACGATCACTCAATCCGGCGTGGTCGCGCTGATGCTCGTTCCGCCGTAAACTGGTTCTGCCCTACTGGCCCTACTTCATCGACGGGCCGAGTGCGATCGAGGCTTCCGCTCCGGCATTCTCGATCACGAACACGACCCGACGGTTCGCCTGCGCGCCTGGATCATTCTTCGCCGCGCCGCGATTGACCAGCCGCGCCTCTCCGTAGCCGACCACACGAAGGGGATTGCCGCTCAAGCCGAGCGACCCGAGTGCCGACTGAACATTCTCGGCGCGCTCGCGGGACAGCTCGAGATTGTATTGCTCGCTGCCCGCTGGATCCGCGAATCCCTCGATCGTGATCGTGGAAGTCGGATAGTAGCTCTTTACGACGCGGGCAAAACGCTCCAGCAGCGGACGCGCCTGTTGGGTCACCGTGGCGTCGTCGAACGCGAAGGTCACCGGCATGACGAACTTCAACGCGCCTTCCATCGCGGTGATCTTGGCGCCGAACTCGGAGCGAAGACCGTCGAGATCGGTGCGCAGCGCGGCAACGCGGGCGGCCATCTCGTTGTCGGCGGCGATGCGCGCCTCTCGCTCGGCGGCGATGGCGGAATCGGTGGCGACGCGCACGGTGGCGATCTGGTTGCGTACGAACCCCTTCGTGGCGCATGCCTGAAATGTCAGAGGCGCGACGAGCACCAGGGCCGTGCGGGCAGCATGGCGAAAGAACATGTGACTGCTCCGGGATGAATGGATGAGACGTGGCGAACTTTGCGTTCGCCCGCGAGATTCATTCCCCCATGCCAGAGTGTGTGACAGCGCACGGGTGCGATGTGATCTTTCCTCTCTCGAGCACGGTTCGACCGGCAACTCCCGCTCATGTCGACTGCTGATCCGACGTTGCCACGCTGCGCCTGGCCGCGCTCGCCGCTGGACATCGAGTACCACGATCGTGAGTGGGGGGTGCCCGTCCACGAGGATCGCGTGTTGTTCGAGTTTCTCATCCTCGAGGGTGCGCAGGCCGGGCTGAGCTGGTCGACGATCCTGAAGAAGCGCCCGGGCTATCGCGCAGCGTTCGCGGATTTCGATCCCGCGCGTGTCGCGCGATTCCGCGCGGCGCGCGTCGGGCGGCTGCTGCGGGACCCCGGCATCGTGCGCAATCGGCTGAAGGTGGAAAGCACCATCTCGAATGCGCGCGCCTTTCTCGAGGTCCAGCGTGAGGTGGGATCGTTCGATGAGTATGTCTGGCGCTTCGTTGGAGGGCAGCCGCTTCTGAACAAGCGCAAGACGCTGCGCGATGTTCCCCCTCGAACTCCGGAGTCGGACGCCTTGAGCAAGGATCTCCTGTCGCGCGGCTTCCGCTTCGTCGGATCGACGATCTGCTATGCGTTCATGCAGGCGGTCGGGATGGTCAACGACCACACGGTCGACTGCTTTCGTTATCGTGAGCTGAGCTGACGTACCGCGGGAGCTGTCGGTGGCAGGTCTCGGAAGGGGCGGCTGCCCGGGATCAATCAGGGGAGACGAGCTTCAGTCGCTTCAGCACGGAGGGATCGCCCTCGAAGCGCAGCCGTCGGCGGCGCGCCGTGGCGAGATCGATCCGACCGGCCAGAAGGGAGATGATCACGTCGGGGGGGCCCGTCAGCACGGCATCCGGGCGTTCGCCTTTGACGCGACCCACGCGCACCGCGCCCGCTGCCGTCTCGAGCAGCATCGGCTCGTCGCCAGCGCGCAACTCGATCTTGATGGGCGGCTTCCGTGGCGATCGATCAGTGAACCGGTGTTCGAGCGGCAGCGAGAGCCAATGACTGCGGAACTGGTCCTTGGGCGACCGCTCGATCAGCAGGGAACTCGCCCATCCTCCAAGCGCCAGAATGATCGGGCGCAGCTGTTCGCCCCAGCCGGTGAGCCTGAACAGCGCCGTCGCGACCGGTGGTTCGGGCTCTTCCCGAGTCACCACGCCGACGGCTTCGAGGTCACGTAACCGGTCCGCCAGCAGATTGGTGGCGATGCCGGGCAGTCCCTGTAGCAAGTCGGTGTAGCGCGCGGGGCCGCGCAGCAGCAGCTCGCGCACGATGAGCAGCGTCCAGCGGTCTCCCACGACGTCGAGCGCTTTCGCGAGCCCGCAGTACTGATCGTACGATCGCATCGGACACGATACACTGTACTTGATATTGGCGTCAAGCTACTTGACTTTCTCAAGTGCCACCTGCATCGTGGGCACCGGCTGTCCGTCTCCGGGCCAACTGACAACCCTTCAGAGGCCGTACCGATGAATACCGCGATATTGTTGCGCATCGCCGCCGCGCTCGCCGCCGTGCAGGGCGTCGCACACGGAGCCCTCTTTCTCGCCGCCAGGCCGCGCCATGGCCCCGCCGAGGTGATGGTCGTCGAGGCGATGAAGGCGAATCGCTTCTTCGCCGGCAATCACGGGTACTGGGACTTCTACTTCGGTTACGGGCTGTTGGCCGCGGCTGCCTGCCTGGTGCAGGCGGCGCTGCTCTGGCAACTGGCTCGAATCGCGGGGACACAGCCGGCGCTCGTTCGTCCCATGATCGGCCTGTTCATTCTGGCGAACGTGGGCCATGCCCTGCTCCTCATGCGCTACTTCTCGCTCTACCTGCCCATCGCGTTCGACCTGCTGATCGCCGCATGCCTCGCATGGGCGTTCGTTGCCGCGTCCCACCCGCTGCGCGCCGCCGGCTGAGCTTCTGTAACTTTCCGGCGGAATCTCCCGCGCCGTATTCGAGCGGCGTGGTCGCAGGGGACGAAGGGCATCGCGACACACTCAACCCCGTAACCAGTGACAGCAACAGCCGAAGTCACCTCTACAACGCTGGCGCCCAGCGAGCAGTCCGATCTCGGTTTCGGACGCGTCCTCTCCGAACAGGTGCACGGTCGCTTCCTGACGCACGACGGCGAATCCCGGACGCACAAATACGGGCTCGGCGCGCAGTACGCCGAGCGGTTCTACCTGAATGCGCTTGGCGCCAGGTGGTTTGTGTTCCTCGGCTGGCTGCTCGGATCGATGCTGCTGATCAACGGCATCTTCGCCCTTGCCTACGTCGCACTGGGACAAAGCGCCCTGGAAGGCGGAGAGGCGTCACAAGTGGCCGACCCATTCCTGCGCGCGCTGAGCTTCAGCGTCGCCGTGTTCACCACGAATGGCACGGGGGCCATGCATCCCGTCGGCCCCACCGCTCACTGGCTCGTCGTCATCGAATCGCTGGTCGGCCCACTCTCGCTCCTCGGCGCAGGCGGACTGCTGGTCGCGCGGCTCACGCGACCGCGCATGCGACTGCGCTTCAGCGAATCGGCGATCGTGGCGCCGTATCGCGACGGGCGCGGCCTGATGTTCCGGTTCGTGAACGCGCAGCCTGGACAGCTGACGGACTTACAGGCCAACGTGACTCTGGTGCGATACGAGGACGTTCGCGGCGTTCGCGAGCGGCGGTTCCATCAACTCACGCTCGAGCGCAACTCCGTGCAGTTCTTTCCGCTGCACTGGACGGTCGTGCATCCGATCAGAGCTGGCAGTCCGCTGCTCGGAGTGACCCCGGAGAGTCTGCGCGCATCGGAAGCCGAGCTGCTCATTCTCGTGAACGCGCACGAAGAGACCTTTTCCACGCGAGTCACCGCCCGATCCTCCTATTCGTGGGACGAGGTGCGTTGGGACGTGAAGTTCGCCAGCATATTTACCAGCGCTCCTGACGGGGCGGTCGCGATCGACGTCGAGCGTCTCGACCGAACCGAGCGCCTCGACGAGGGAACCACGAGCACGCCCGCGGCGCTGGAGTCCAGCCCGGGCTCATCCCCGCCCCGCCCCAAGTAGCCGCGGGGCCCTCGGAGTCGATGCCGGAACTTTCGAACGTCGTCATCGGCATCGCGTTTGCCGCGCTCGTCGTAGCGCTCACTGCGCTGGGCCGGCGGCTACCCGTGCCGACCCCGGTGCTCCAGGTGGTCGCGGGGTTGCTCGTGGGTCTCGTCCCGGGCATCGAGATTCCGCAGCTCGAGCCGGACCTGGTGTTCTTCGTGTTTCTTCCGGCGGCGCTGTGGGCCGCGGCCTTTTTCACATCGCCGCG